>VMHT01220702.1_pt1 | contig 31878 bp, 38 predicted proteins | sample 4693611 | NCBI WGS metagenome assembly VMHT01 (sample SAMN12280063, study PRJNA550983) | marine metagenome | isolation source: seawater sampled from same location over 5 years 0.02-0.2 micron viral filtrate | place: USA: collected off the coast of southern California halfway between the port... ...
ATGGCCGGCTACCAATATCTGATCAATTCAATCGTTTCGATTGCTACGATGGCCGCTAACTCCAGGGCCAGGATGGTATGGTATATGTGCCACAGCACACCTCTACCATTTAAATCGGGTTTCGTATGGGAGGGGCATATCGATACGATCTCATCCTCATTTTTAGGACCTTGCTTAAGACAATTCCTTTTCTCTCTCATACTACTTCCCAATCCTATGTGATGTCATCATTCTTTGCCTATAGCCTAACCCGTTAATTAACATCACACATCTATACCTGGGGGTTTAACGGAGGCTAACTCTAAATTCTTTTCACAATACTCTGATCCATCACACTCTCTAAATCATCCATATGCAACTTATAACATCTGGTCGCGGGATCAAAACCGGTTTCTTTTAAAAACTCTTCGACACTATCCCAAGTCCCTTCTTCGACATCCCATCGATCCCATCGCTTCGCTCCCATCAATATCAACTGGGCCAAGGCCTTCTCATCTTTTACCTTATAATACTCTGGTTCATTACCATTACTCGCTTCATCGCTATGACACACACCCTTACTATTACAAGGCACTATCATTATCGGTTTCACTTTTTCTTCTATCATTATATCCTCTTTTTTTTAGTTTTACAAGCAATATCGCTCATAACAACATTATAACACATCTTATCGATCCGTCAATCCCCTTCGACACCATCAATAATGGTCAGAAAGGTGGGGTGGATCACCAAATACACCTAATATGGATCGGTTATTACTTTTATAAATGGTTTTAAATCTTTTTTACCAGGGCCTGCTTCTGCCTGTTACATCAACACTCGCATTCAACCCTTGACACCTAAATAAACCCCATCTATGCCCTAGCAATCGCCATACAAAACACCAACAAACCACTATTAAAACACACCTTGATCTTCTGCCAATCCCCGCATCAATCTATCCTCACATCTACTCACTATTCGATTGAACCTACCGGGTTTATGACCTTTATCATACCTTATATCCAACCGATTCGCTTTACAAAAATTGATTAACGCTCGGTATTTTTGGCACCATTCTGGATCATAACCCATATGGATCGAAATAAAAACTTCATCGCTTTCGTAATTCGGCCTGACATCTAACTCACTCAAACCCGTGATCCTGCCGTCTCTGTTTCGATATCGCTTCATTAACTGGTGCTTTATCTGTCTTCGGATCTGCCTTCTCACCTGCTCGGCCAATCCCTTGGGATCCATCTTTTCATAACCGCTCACATACCATCTCACATACAGGTCCTGATAGTTCTTGCTATACTGGTCCAATCGCTCACCATTACGCTTTATATCCCTATATAACTTTCGGCACTGGTCAGCACCGCTCATATATCCCAACATATTGAACTTCTCGCATCGATCCAACAACAACCGGGTGCCGATCCGATAACAAACACCCTGGCTCTGATTGTTTTCTATGACCACCGTTTCGAAATCCGCCACCTTCATCACACCGTCGCTTTCTGGGGCATCACTATCTCCCGCACCCTTTTGACTATCTTGTTCTTACACCAATGCTCGGTCTGTGCCGCAGTCTCGGACTGATCAACACACCATCGACCGTTCATCACAAACACGTGCTTTCTGATATCGATCCAATACCATCGGTCCTCTCGCAACTGCAGGTTCTTGACGGCCATATCCTTCATCTTTAGGTCCTTCATATCCGCACCAACAAAATGATTGATCGTCTGCTCGATCTCTCTACCGGTATAATCCGTCGTGCCGGCCCAGGTGCCACCTTTGTTGAATCTTGCTCGCATATAATCGAACACTATATCGAATCTAACACCTGTGTAATAACTCACACCATACACACCGCAAAAACCCATCTGTGGTTGATACAGGTCTTCCCTATAACTTGATTCTAACCGGTTCTTACCGGCACAAACTCTCGTGCCTTTGCCTCCCAATCCCAGGAAGAAAGCACCCCTGGCTGGGGAATCCGTTAACCATTTAACACTCTTCAATCGAGTATTCTTGTCTATGTTATTCAACATATCTTCTGCTATCTTTACTCTATCACTTATCTTCATATTTGCTCCTCTCCGCTAATTGAATCAACAATGGCACCTGATTTGACAACAACCCAATCACCATCCTGTTCTACCTGCTGACTACCATCCTTAAAATTAGTGATCAACATCTTATCTGCCCTAAAACCGTGGTCTCCCAACAACTTGGTTAAAAGGTCTTCTATCTGCTTCTTATTCATATGATCTTCACCATACAAATCCATATCTTCTATATTACTAAACATATATTTTCTCCTTTTTGTTATTCATACTACTATTATAACACACATACCGGAGTCGTCAAGTGACCACCGGCATTTAGAATGCCCATAGCACAACGCTTTTACAGATATTTTGGTAATTTCTTATTTTTTTCTTCGGAGCAAAAGGTTTTTTCGGTTCCCTACATACTGAAAGGTGGCCGTTATCCGGTCTAACCCTTTCAAGGCATCCTTATCGATCGCGGTCACACCGTGCTTGATATCATAATCGACTTTATTACACAACCTAAAATCCGCATCACGACTTCGGGCCGCAATGAAGGCCGGATGACTCGTTATTGCCTTGACTATGAAACCTTTCTCGGTGTAATATCGCATAATGGCCTTGGTGGCTATTGCTCCTATACCTACACCTTGATAATCTGGCATAACAACACTCCTGTGACCTCGCATCACATTCTTCCGTTTGCTCATCGTCTCCTTGACATAAGCAAAGAAACCCGCTGGTTCTCCATTCGCTAAAGCCACATAACAATCGCTCTGGGTCAATAGACCTTGGCTCAAATAATGATGTTCTCTGAATATCCGCCACGCAGAATGGTGACACCTTTTGATCTCAATGTTGATTTTTGGTCGCCGAAGACGCTCCTTCGTGAATTTCGCTTGATCCACATAATAAACCCAATCAGGTTCTAACCATTCCAATATATCATAATGACAACTTAAAAGGACCATTCGCTTATTTCTACGTCTCGCCGTTTTAGCAAAGGCACAACTACCTATCTTCGCTACATTCCTATCTACCACACTCGTAAATTCATCCACAACAATGGTCTCCCTTTCGTCAAACAACAACCTTGCCATTTCTACACGAAACTTCTGACCATTACTCAAGGTATGGTATGGCTGGAGCCAATTTGGGGGACTGCTAAAGCCAACACTACTCAACACCTTGGTTATATCTTCGGTGCTGGCCTGCTCTGGGAAGGCATCCAACACACTGCTCGCGTGGGGCCAATCGTCGTAACCTTTATGAAACGCATCCTGACCGAAAGCGACACTACCTATACTGGTCTTACCTGCTCCCGATGGACCAACTATGACACCTATATTCCAATCGAAATCTTCAACTGGCATATCCACCTGCCACTCCTTACACAACACAGACTCCGGTTTAAGGTCAAACTGGCCTTCTACCTTCGTGCTTCTAAAACTTTTATTATATGGGGTTTTTACTATATGGTTAAAACTCGGCATTCTTTACCTATCTCCTCCGTAGCAAACTTATGCAATTCTTTCTGCTGATCCTCACTCTCACACGTGACAATCAATTCGAAAGTGGTTGGTTCTATCTTTCTATCATCGGTTGCCGCTAAATCATTCAATATATTTTCTATCTCTCCCTGGCTCCAACCGGTTGGATAACCGTCTAAATCTTTCAATTCAACTTTCAACAAATCCGAATCCCACTTACTGTCTTCTTGACTCCGATTATCTAAAATCCTATACTCCTTGGCTTCTTTTTCGTTGCCCTTGAACCTGACAACTGGCACCTGGTCCAATTTCAACATCTTCGCGGCCTTCCATCTTGCGTGGCCTGCCACAATCACATTATCTTGATCTATCACTATGGGTTGTTGAAATCCATATGCCGTTATACTATCGGCCACTACCGCAACCGTATCGTCATTTCTTCGACTATTCATCACGTAAGGCCTGACCTGGTCGGTATCTAAAAATTCTACCGATAACTCTGTCGACATAACTTATATCCTTTCTCCCTGACCTGCTTTTCTACATCATCTAAATCTTCCCTGTCCTTACACACTATCACAACACTATGCTCTGGCTTATGCTTGGTGTCCTTTCCCATCAATATCAATTCAGGGAACAATATATCGTCCAACTGCTTCAAACTGAAACCTGTGGCCTCTACATCAGGCAGGTCTTCTATTTCTTTCTTTAGGTCTATGACATCCCATCTGGTATAATCGTGGGCCTTGTTATCCATTATCCTATATGCCCTGCTCTGCTTCTCATCGAGGTCAGCGATCACAACCGGCACCTCAAACAAACCCAAACCCTTGGCCGCGGCATATCTGGTATGACCTACAACTATGAACATATCTCGATCTACAACTATGGGTTGATTGAATCCGTATCTTCGGATACTGGTCTTGACCTTCTCTATCGTATCCATATTTCTTCTTGGATTATGGGGATAAGGTTTTATATCGTCTATGGGCCTCTGCTCTATCTTCATACTATCTCCTACCAATATTTATTGTCCTTTAATATATGCCATACAATATGCTTCTCTAACCATCTGGGACATCTTGGATCGCTTATCAGGTGCCTTAAGAAATGTTTACCTTCAACCCATTCATCGGCATCTATATAATCTTCGTCTTCGATGATCAATATCTTTCTACCACTATATTCTGCCACGGCATTTATATGACGTCTCCTCAACTCGGCCACACACCAATCTTTTATTTCATCTAAATTATCAAACAAATCTATATTGCTAAAAACGTGATCGAACAAAGTCTTCATAATTTTTTTTTTTTGGAGTCGTATAAGGGGGATATGCCAAGCCTATGTCAGATATAACTTGCCACCGAAACACGACTCCAGTGATGCTAGTGGTATGGCTCATAGACTCCAGGATGAAGTCAATTTAGATCATTATTGCTTTGCAAGGAATATTGATCAACACTAGCATCTATTGTATTTACTCTATCAATTTATTTTCTGCTACTATTAAGGGTCTTGGTAAGACCCAGAAACTTCGCTACACTCGTTTCTACTTCTCTTTATGTAGATTGACTTCATAATTCGGCTGTTGCCAGCCGAATCGAAACTTTATGTGAGTCTCCTTCATTTGTAAGTCGCTATCGTAACCAGGTGGTAAGGCTATACCTGTTCGCTCATTCTATCCTACGCGATCTAACTTAATCCTCTTACAATAATCTTAAGTTAAACTGGTGTTGTTTCTTTTTCACAGAGCACCTTCATTTCTTTTTTCTTAATCTCTTAACGGGATTCACCTGTCGCTTTATCAGCCGCATTTCCCTGGACTTTAAAATTGCCTATAATTGAATTTTTTTGAGCCTTATTCCTTGCCTATACATTTATTTATCACTCCTCGCAAATTACCATATGAAATTAAATATCGTGGTGGGTTTCTTTTCCATAGACTTACTCTATATCTCCAAGAAATCCACCCTTTAAACCTAAATATCCGTATGCTAGTCTGGTTTAATTCACCAATCGTATCAGAACACTTACATATACCTAAACAACCCGTAGAAATCGGTTGTAATCATCTTTATCAAAAAAGAAACTTAACATACTGTTGTGCCTACGATCCAAGAACAAGAGATCAAATAACAAAAGACCTAAACACCAAAAACACCGAAATCACCAAAAACACCAAACCTATTTTTTATACTCGTAACGGTGCTAAATCTGAATTATTCAACGAGGTGAATACTCCTAATCGATTACAACCTGAAGATTCTGGCACTCTTGCTATCGCCCTTGCTATCTTTTATCTTAAAGCAAAAACTATAAACATAATTGGATGTGGTTGGCATCTTGACGAAACAGACAGCCTATTCGATAATCAATACACACATAAAAAAATTTACAATAAAGGATCTAATCGCAAACTACAATTATTAAGAACATATCAAAAAGAATTTAACGTGGCTATCAACTTTATATCTAATAAACCTGTTGATACATATTTAGGATGGTCTTCCTTCGAAGAGTTTTTACATAATAATCATTAACAGTGCCTTTTTTAAACACAAACTTACACGTATGGTGACCGTGGCATTTAAATCTATCGCTCTGGTTTTCTTGACATTTATAATAACCGAACAACAAAATCTTCTTATCGAAGACCTCGGCTTTCATTACGATACCGTATGTCTTGTGGCACTCGCGTAATTACTTCTCTTATTCAATTCGTTTCTACTCGCGACTCTTACATCGTATTGCTCACCGCTGGTTACCGGAGCAATAAAAAACTGGATGTCGTTCGTAATACCTGCCGTGATATATGTTGAATCAGCGGCTAACTTATATTGAACAATATACTCTTTAAAGAAAGGATCTGCCGTAGCGGTCCAGGTTACATTTAACCTTGATTCTGCTACATATCCCGATGATGCCTGGTTGGTTGATCCTGATGATACCGTTACCCCGGTCGGTGCTGGCACCGTCAAAGGGTTGGGTAAATTCAGACTTGGTCTTGTTATATCTGCTGACTTGGCATTAATCGTGTAAATCGTTGGCTGGTGTTCGAATCCTGTTATTTGGATATCTCCTTCAGCATTTAATCTTATATCTGTGATTCTAAACTGACCATCCAATCCTATCGTCGGACTCGTCACTCTACATAAATCACCTACCGCAACATTACTACCTGCTATATTCGTAGCAAATTGTATCTGTTTCGCATTCCTTGATCTCTTTACAAATACTTCAGCATATTGTAATGCCTGTTCTCTATTCGCCACCGTCGGCAAACTCAATGTCGCTTCTAATCTCTGGTTGTTATCTTCGGATAAAAATGCGGTATCATCTGCCGAACCATCGTCCGGATATATCACTTCATTCGGTTGATAATCAGCACCTGGATCAACATACGTGACTCTGGCTCTGTTAACTTTCGTTTCTTTATTATCACCTATCAACTGAAGACCACCAATAATATTATCTTGGTTGGCCGTAAAACTAACCGGTGGATCTGATGGTATGGATTCTATATTATCATCATCACCAGCATTTTCTATTTTTAATCTAAACTGACCTTGGGTATATGGCATAATACCTCTAAACCCAACTAACAATATTTTACAATTATTCATAATACTGGTCGATGTTTCTACAACAGCATCACAGGTAAAAGCCTTACCGGTCGTTGAACTTGTATAACTTACAACTTGGTCACATAACTTGGCCATCTTTCTCCAACTGTTCCAATGAAACGCACTGTTCGGTAAGCCTTTGCCGTATCTTGAATTTCTCATATAATCCAATAAAATATTTACTGGGTTATTACTATGGGTCACAGTCTCATCAGCATAAAGCGTGGTATGATTTTCTTGGACTGGAGCATCTTCTATCTGGACACTCAAATAATATTGCGTGTTTCTACTAGTAGAGGCACCTCTATGGGTCACCGTATTCACATCACTAAATCTGTAATTACCCGCAGGTAATACTTCTGTCTTGTCTATGGATAAATCTGCTTTATAATTCTGTGAGCCGTGTAGCACAACGTTGCTGAACTTACCTAACGCCTTACTATCATTGGCCGAGAACACAGTGGCACCTGTGCCGGTATTCTCAATCGTAAAATTGATACTGTTGTCAATTATACCTGCTGGACTGCCAGATATCTGGGTGCTCATCTGTTGGATGATTCTAACCTGTGCTTGTTGATTTAACGTAAAAGTGACACCAGCATCTTGTATCGTATTACTACTTGTCTGGCTACTAACACTATGAACTCTGGTCGCTGTCTCTGATCTTCTATTCAATAATCCTGATGACGTGCCTGTCTGTCCTGTAAATGAACCAACCGTTTGTGGTGAATACGCACCAGTCAAATCAAATATCTTTTTACCTTTTACAGTAACTTTAACATTTGGTATACCACCACCATATGGATTATTATCAGCATCTGCTTGGTCTTCGACCTTCTTCCATCTATACTTCGCGGCCAAATAACATAAACCACTTAACTTATGGTTATCGGTCCAACCCGGTGCTTCTTTCAATAAAGATGAAGCAACCTGATTATCTCTACCATCAAAAAATTGCAATTCTAATCTACTTTCATCCGAATAAGGACTTGTCGACGAAGTCGTCTTGACTCCGTGAGCAAAACTATTCGGTGTCACAACAATATCATCAATCAACAACTGCGTGTAACTATCAACTTGACCTTCTCCCAACACATACGCAACATAAAGGTATTCGTTACCTGAACCATTCGTAGATACAAACACTCTTGCTCCACCAACCATTCTTGTTCCATATATCACCGGCACATTCGTTATACCCGAATCTTTATTCAACAACACACCTTGGATCTGTTCTGTCTGTGATGCTGATACTTCAGGCACCGTTAAATCTAAACCAAATGGTGATGTAAATATTTTAACAACACCTTCTACAATATCACCTATAAAGCCGAACACCTTACTAATGATACCGCCACCTCCTCCGCCACCTTTGTTATGGACAAGGTAATTGTCAGCATAATACGTGTTATCATTATCTAATTCTAAATTATAAACTTTTTCAAACCAATTTAATGGATTCCAATTGGCTTTTATTTTTTGGACTTCTATCTGTCCTAATTCTGTGATAATCTTATCTCCAACTTTTAACTGGGTGATATTTTCTAAATCTTTATGGTTATGAAACCAATTGGACCAAGTCTCTGGATCCCACCATCGCTTAAATGGTTTTATAGCCTTCCAACCTGATGTGGTCTGAAACGGGTGTTCTGCCGTCGTAAAATACTCACCATCATTGATACTATATTTTTTTCTAAAATGAAGGTATGGGGTATAAATCTTCTTAACGTGATTTAATTTCTTGGCACCTCGGATCTGATCACCTACTCTTATATCCTTGATGGCTTTCTTTTCACCATTCGCTAATTTGATCTCTGTATCACCAGCAAAACAACACATCTATTTGTTCTCCATTTCAAAATAATAAAAAGGTTTTTTATAAGGACCAAACTCTTGATAAAGATCCTTAACCGTAAAACCTAACCATTCTAACCATTTTATATGATCTGTATGATCTCTATAAACAAAATTAAATAATTTTTTATACTTGGGTTTAAAATTCAAAATAACTCTTCTACATTCAACTAAAAATTCTCTTTTAAGGTGCGGGAATTCTGACATCCAATCACTCATCAACAACCACGGCTGACCAATATCTTTCTTACCGGCTACACCGAACATACCTACAGCACGTCCATCAACAACAATCGTATAACTTTCTAAACTTGCTCCACAAGTCATTTTCAATGCGTCTTTGTTTGGTAGATCGACCATCCACTTTATCGTGTTACAATCTTCTTCACGCAACTTATCCGCAACAATTTCTATATCGGTCGAAGTGGCTTCTCTAAAATATCCTTCTATGGCCGCGTGTATTCCTTGTTTTTTTCTTATCATAATACTTTCTCAAAACTGACTGCTGTTTTCTTCAATTCAAAATTATCTATCATATGGTTACTAAAAAATGGCAGTGATGTATCAAAACCTACACTTTCACTACCATTACATACAGCAAAATTGGCCACATATTCATAAACTTGATTCATAGCATCTTCTGTTCTATACTCTGGTAACATATAAAAAAAATTAACATTCATTTTTTTCTTGTCGTTATGAATAAATCTTTCTTCAGTCATTACAAAAATACCAACAATCATTTTATCCTTCATCACTATCTTGGCTACATTACCTGGGGTAACAAATATATTCTTGATCTTAAAATTAAAATCCATCGTCGGTTCTACATTATACAATTCTTTCATTGCTAAATTTGATATTTCTATCGCACCAGCATAATCGCTTTCTCTTATCTCTCTTATTTCCATTATGGTCTCCCCCACTTTATATCTTTTACTATTTGCGGACTAAAGTCCATTCCCTTATCACTACTGAAATGTAAATTCTGTGACGCCGGATTGGTTCTTCTACCGTTTGTCCTATTGAAGTCTGCGAAGAAACTTGCTACTGATAAAACAACATTAGCACTATTCGTGCCTTCTGTTAATTTCCATCCTGATACCCTACCATCAAAAATTGTAAAAACATCATTACTCGTAAAACTATAATCATCATTAAGGACCGCTCTATACAACACAACCCTTTTATCAATAAAATCATTATTAATCAACACAGCAACCATCGTTGGATCTACTGCCGTAAAACTGAGATCTAAAGTTCCTACTCTTAAATCACTATTCTCTACAATATCTTTATAATTTAAAAAAAGTCCTTGAGCGATATATGAATTCGCACCGCTGTCTGGTGCCGTGGCACTATCATACGAAAGGTCAATATTGGCTGTTGTAAAATATAATGTGGTGCCAAAATGAAATTCTAAAAGGTCAGCAACAAAGACTTTCTTTGCGGCTAATTTGTCTTGGAGTGCCTTTGGTATATCTCTTGGCATTACAACTCCTCACGCACACTGATTTCATATCTATAAAAGCCATCGTTCTGGACTTCATAACTTAATTCGTCAGTCATAAAAAATACTTTGAATGGCACATCATTATACTGAACCGTTGTCGATCCACCGGCTATTGATTCAACCAATGGTGGATAAAATTGCATTTGTTTTACTGCTGAATCATTTGCTAAAGTAAGATCGGCCACAAGCATATAAACTTTATCGTGATTACTAAACTTGATTAAATCTCCCTTCTTCAATGTCCCTGACGGGGTTCCATCATCTGTTATACCAACTGCCGTCGATCCCGCTGATTGAATCATCGCTGGGTCGGCCGATGTTACATTAGCACTTGTTACTGTGCCTGTCATCGTGCCTGTCGTCGAACTCATCTCTGGTGGTATTATCGTAAAAGATTCAACCTGACCATCTTGTTGTATAATAAATGAATAAATGCTGTTGAATTCTGTTCTATTCAAAGGTGGTGATTTCATTTTTAAACTGAAATATTGAGCACCTGACTTAACTCTTTGTGTCTGACCCGATATAGATTCTGTCAATCTACTCTTCGTATTACTTTTTAATTCTGTTGCAGTAAAACCTGCCGTTGGGAATGATCCTGCCATTATACTAACCTCGCTCTACCTCTCTCTGTTAATCCTCTATTGACTAAACTAATTATTAATTCTTGTCTTGTCGCTAATAATTCATCGAAGTCTCTCGCATCAACCGTTGATATGTTAAAATTAATTGTTGCTCCTTGACCGCCACCGAATCCAACATCCGGATCAATAAATCCTGATGTAGCCGGACGAAACAATTCTGGACCAGATTCTCCAACCAAGAAAGTTTCACCTGGATTAACCGGGCCACCTCTTTCTCTTCCTTGAAATTGCTGACCCCTAATAGCATTTACTTGGGCCATACCTGCCGCTAACTGTGTCGCCGCAAATATAAAACTGAATGGTGGTGGATATGTCGATAACGCATTTGTTACACCTTTGTAGGTATTGATTAATGCTTCAGCAATCCTAACTTTCTTAAATGCTTCAAATGAATTTTTATTAAATGACGCAGTCTCTCTTAAGATAGACATAAAACCTTCTTTAGCAATTTCGGTCTTCTGCTCCGTTGACATCTTATCGAAATCTATTTCTTGTAACTTACCATCCCTAATACCTTGAAGCACCTTCTGATATCTGTCCTGATCTGCTTTTGCCGCTCTTTCTTCTAAAGCAGTTCTTTGTCTAATCGCATCTGCAGTAATTTGAGTCTTTAATTCTTCTAATTCTTTTTTACTAATTTCTTCTGTTTTATATAACTCTGCTAATCTTTCTAATCTTTCTGCTTCTATTCTATTGATACCTTCTGCTTCTGTTTCTCCCAATTGTAACAATGTATTAACAAAACTTTTATTAGCACCTTTTAGATTGTCGTAATTTACAATATTGGCTTCTATAGCCTTCGCAATACCTCTTTCTCTGTTCGTTATATCAGGTAAAACCGTTCTATAATTTTTATATTCGGCATTTATATTTTGTAACGTTCTGAATTGTTCTTGTTTGACACGATTTAATTCTTCTACTGCCGCTTTCTCTTCATCGGTCATTTCGACTACTTCTTCAGCAACATCCATATAATCTTCTAAACCGTCTGTGGCTCTATCTGTTTCGTCTTTCAACATCGTGAAGACCGTAACCACACCAGCAACTGCCGCCGCTAATAATACCAATGGATTAGCCAACGCAACCAAGTTAAAGGTTCCCATAGCGATCGTAGCCGTTCTTATACTTGCCGCAATACTCAAGAACAAAGAACCTATTTTTAGACCTACGATGGCACCTAAAGCCATAAACACAAGATCACTATTATCCTTTAAGAACTTTAATGCTTCACCTGTGCCTATAATTGCTTTTGATAAACCAGAACCTACTGCTCGAGCAAACTCATCTATCGTTTCAGCATTCTCATCGAAGAATTCATTAAGGTCACCTAACTCACTATTCAACACATCGAAGAATTCACGTGATGCTACATCTTGAAACTTGAATAATTTATCCTGTAACATCGAAACCGTTCCTTCCAATGTTTCAGCAAATTCATCAGTAGCACTACCGAACTCACCACCCTTACCAAACACTCTCTGAAATGCTTCCCGGGTCTCCTCTATGGATACCGTTGCTCCTTCCTTAAAGCCTAATAAGGCCCTAACACCTCGTTCTCTAAAGATATCAGCAGAAGCAATACCGCCGGATAAGGCTCTTTGTATCTGCTCACCTGTCGTTCTAAAATCAAGACCTGTTACTGCCGCAACATTACCAGTGATCTCTAAAATATTTTTTAATTCATCAGCATCTTTAGCCACAACAGCCAAATTACCCGAAGCCGCAGATATCTGTTCCAGACTAAAGGGAACTTTACCCGCAAATTCAGTTAAGGTATCGAATGCTCTCGCACCTTCTTCTGCTGATCCAAATAAGAATTTAAATCTTAAACCTAATGACTCTACCTGTTGACCAACTTGAACAAGACTTCTTATCGCTCTACCTACTCCAATCGCCGCAATGGCTCCCGCCGCGACTTTAGCCGCTTGACCTAAACTTAACGCACCCTTCTGTGTTCTACCTAACGCTCTCTCGAGTTTATCGATCCGTTGGGTGTTCTGAACTACTACATCAAGGTCTATTTTTTGTTTTATAGCCACCTGCTCTTTGTCTCCTCATTTGTTGCTTTGCAACATCTTGTTCTTTTCTGATCCACGCTGACCATAGATCTATTTCCAACACCGAAAGTTCCATAATGTCTTTGAGAGGTCTTTTCAACCTATCAGCCAACAACATTAAGAACCCTAATTCCGGGTTGGCCTCTATTCCTTTACGAGATCACCAATTGGTTTTCTTAATCCAATGTTATTGATTAAACCAGCAACTTTAATAATAACTGCCGGATCTGCTTCATTCATTAAATTAACTCTATCAGCATCAACAAAGATTTTTTGACCATCTTTATCTAATGCTTTTACAATCAATGATTCTACCAGAGCCTCAACAGTTTTACCTTGTTGTTGAAGTTCAATAACTTTAGATTCATCTCTAAAGGCATATGTTCTTTTACAATAGATTTCCATATCCCATTCCTTAACCGTGATCTTCTCTAAATCGCCGGCTATCGCTTTCTGATAGTGACTTGCTATCTTCTGTAACGTCTTACTCATCTTACTCTCCTTCTATTACTTTTTGTTCTTGTTACTGCAGGTTTAATAATACCTTTGCCTCTTGTCTGCTTACTAAAATTCGACTCGAGCCTTTCGATATATGGGATCCTGTTCGTAACCCTTATCTTATCTCCCATTTTACGTTCGCTCCAGCCTCGTCTTGCTCTTCCATCCTTGATCGGTGTAGCGGCTCTAACTTGTTCCAATAATTCACTGCTGAATAATTGATGTTCTTCGTTAACACCTTTACGCACTTTCTTGAATGTTACACCTAAACGAGGTCTGAAACTAACGTTGATCATTATACCGGTGTCCGTGCTAAAGCACCAGATCCCTGAAATTGGATCGAGGCCTCGACTGCCCCATCGAAATTACTTGAAACTGAATGACCGGTAACAATTATGTTACCTGCTAATTTAATTCCTGTTGTAGTTCCTGATGGGAATAATTCGATTTTAGCAACTGAATCCGGGTTTTCAACATAACTCATAAAGTTATCTTGTCCTGGGTCATCATCTCTTAGATACACATCTAAAGAACCAGAAAACTGCGACAAACCTGCTTGATACGTTCTTGACGCATCTCCCATTACGGTCGTCTCAATTGACTGAACTTCTCTATCGATAGTAAAAGATCTAACAGAGGCAACCGCGGTTACCGCAGAATCATCACCTACAAATTTGATGGCTCCAGATTCACCAGTATAGATTCCTGTATTAACTGCCATATGATTACTCCTTATTGTTTAGATCTTTTGGACCTGAAAGATCAATGTTAGTTTTAACATCTACTTCACCGATTGTCAGTTTCATTTTAGGTAAAACTTTTTTCCGTGGTTTGACGTTTATTTGATTAACAGGTTCTAAGGTCCAACCTGTATCCAAATGTGCCTGGACATTTAATCCACGCACACGTTTTGAATTCTTTTCTTTATACATTCTTATACTCATTATAATACTCCTTTTTTGTATCTATATTCTACATCTACTAATACAACAACTTCACCAAGGGGGAGGTCCCTTTCGACCACCTCTATACCTGCCACACGTGTGGTTACACTATGGATACTTGTTGATGCTAATGTTATATCTCTATCTCTTGATTGCTCTAACGTTTCTTCTATACGCTCACAAACCTCGTTACGAAGTGTGTCTATCTCTGTGCCTCTTACAAAACATCTTAGGTTATACCTAATCAATCCTAACCTTTCATCTGAAGTGATATCTTCTCTGCTTTCTTCAACAGTCTGTATCAATACAGCCGGGAATTGTGTGATTGCTAATTTTTGGACATCGAAGAATACTCTGCTCACTGACCCCAAAGCAGGATCCGTCATATTCTCTAATTGTTTTTCTATGTTGATTGCGATGTTTTCTCTTGCTGACATTACCTAACCAATCTATTATGATGGAAGGTCTGTCTCTCTGAATCGTCTATGCTACCTGAACTATCGATATCGTATTCTACACCTGCCCTTAAAATTAAATCCATCTCAGTCTCGAATGCTTGTTTGTAATATGTCATTTTTTCTCTAAACATATCTCCGTCTGGATCGAATGTTGATAATCTGGGATATACATAATATCCTAAAGTATGATACACCGATGCTCTTGTAAATTGACTCGCTGTCAATCTTGACGGACTCAGCCTCTCATTACTACTGCCTACAATAGTGATATCGTATTTGCCGTAGTTCGCCTTTGGCCACCACTTGATGTTTAACAATCTTATGATGTCTTCATATGACTTTTCGTGGAGGTCGTCGAATTCTGCTATGCCGTATTTTTGGATATCTGGTTCGTATTCTAATATATTCGTGTCGTTCGCGAATGTGCTCATAAAGGTCCTTCCTATATGTTAAAAGGCTGGTCCTACCAACCTACAATGTTATTTATTCGGTCGTAAAAAAAGGTGGCCCTATACAATCCATATTTGGGCCACCTTAATAAGCGAGGTATTATCCTTATGCTAAAGATTTAGAACCTTTGATTCTAACTGCATACGCGGCTTTAACCAACGCTGTTTTCACAGCAGTTGAACCTACATATTCAGTATGACGCATACTTGCGTCTCTCTGAGATTCTATTCTTAATGGTCTTTTGATAACGTGAGCGAAAGCCGCGGGTGAGAACACACAACCTTGTGCGTCTGTAGCCACTGAATCAGCCGCGATACCAGTCGATTGAAAGATTTTTACGTTGAATAATCTTCCAACATACGCTGATGAAGATAATAAAGTATTACCTACATTTGATATTGCGTTTGCTGACGTTCCGTAACCAGCACCTGCTAAGGCACTCGCTAAACCGTATGCTTGACCCGGATGAATAACACAGTGGTAGTCACCTTCACCATCCGTTGGAGCATTTTGTTCTCTTAATTTATAAACACCTTTTAAAAGTAAAGCAGGATCTACCGTAGATGCGTTGTCTCCAACATCATTCGCGATATTTGCTTCTGTAAAAAGTGCAAATGCATTTGTATCAACTTTTTCGCCGATAGCAGAACCGATCATTTGACCAACATCTGAACCCATATTTCTGATTGTGGATTCTGATAGTAAGTCAGATACATCTATTCTTGCTTGGACTTCAGCCGCAGTAACATCAACCTGAGCGATTGTAAAACTAGTATCAGTCACTTCAGTTGTTTGGTTTTGTGTTTGTGCCGCTATTTCTGGATATACTGGGATTTGAGCAGTTAAACCTGCTGTTCCAGACATATCGTAAGTCGTGAATACTTTGTCTGCGATTGATTTCTCAGACTGAGTAAAAACGGCTTCTTGTAGCATATTCGTCAAAATTTGCGAATCTGCAGTATTAGTATTAGCCATTGCTAATCTCCTTTTGTTTTAAGTTAATTTAAAGGAGTTATAACTTATGTTACGTTTGGATATATTTTCCTACGCATTTCAGAATACAACTGCCTCTGTTTTGGATCTTTAAGATCCAACTTGTTGATATCAGTCGTAGTTGAAACACCTTCAGGTGATTTATTCGAAGTGGCACCGGAGCCGCTTTGTCCTGCTGACACGAAATGAGGGTTGGCCTTGAGCCACTCACCTACTGCCGTATCTACATCCAACGGGGTTCCAGCCTCGGTATACCTTGTGTTTCCTGAATTAGGATCTACAATTTCTACCTGACCAGTCTCTGACATCTTAACCTGCTCTCTCACAAGTCTTACAACTTGTTCAGGATTGACTGCTTTGTATTTGCTTGCCGCATTCAACAACGCACCATCAACCTTTATTTTTTGCAGTTCAGATGTTAAAGCCGATATTTTTTCACTGGACTTTTCAGCCTGTGTTTTTAATATCGTTTCGAACTCGCCTTTCTTCTTTTGCTCTTCGATCTTTCGATCTTCTTCTTGAGCAATTAAAGATTTATATGTTTCAACATTTACACCTTCGAATTGTTTCGCAACACGTTCTTCTCCGTGCTTTCTAGCACCTTTCATCGCATCGTGAAATTGTTTCGCGGTATAGACTGGTTGATCATCAGTTCCCTGCGTTGGATTATTTTTTGAGTCTTCTTGAACTGGTGCAGTAGCCTGTTCTGTATTGACTTCCAATGTTTCTTTTGTTTCACTCATTGTGTGTTCCTCCATTTGTTTGCAACGCTGGATAACGTTGAATAATGTTATTTATACTGCACTAATAAAACATACTATCATTAGGGTCAAGACCCCAAGATTTATAATAATCTGTTTTCTGTAATCGTTGTTGTGCATTTTTTAACTTCTTTAAATTCTGTATCATTATTAATGGTGCTTTACCATAACTGAAACTGACACCTTTATGCTTACCATTGTTCGAAGGATGGTCATATAAAATAGCAAACTCTTTATTGTTATCGTATGCTTTTTTACACAAATTACTTAATTTCTTTTCAGTTATCTCGTAATCGAAATATAAGACCACAATATCCAAATGAAAGATATTAAACAAAGAGCAACAATGATCAATCTGACCCAACACATTCTTCTTCGCCACAGCGATCTGGATTTTTCGATCTTGTAGAGTTTTTTTTGCATACGGACAGATTGCTTTTCCACTCGCCTGATGAGTTTTAGCAACAACCTGTCCGATCCACTTCTCAATGTCTTTACTTCCTACGACCACTTTTCTTTTTTTTCTTCGCACTCATAGGACTTCGTCTTCCACCTGCTTTAGGTTTTCTTCTTCCGCTTCCTGGCATTTTACTTCTCCTTATTGTTGATCCAACAACAGCCTTTCCTGTGACAGTATTAACCATTGATTGGTTCTTTTCCTTCGTTTTTCGATGGAGCATACAACTCCAACAATTCTATTCCACGATAATGTGCTATCTTCTTGATATTGATGAGTGCCTTTCGTGCCTGTTCGGCATATCGTCTACTTGGTCTTTCTAACAACTTCTCCATCGCTTTGAAATAACTCATACATTCAATTTTAAATTGTTCGTGTCTTGCTGACTCTACCGGTGTTCTATAAATCTTACTAATACCCATTAATCTAATCCTTCAGGTTTTACAGGGGTAAAAGGTATCGAATGCCACGGTGCGGTGTTACCGTGTGAGTTCTTATATGTCTCACCTGTCTGAACCGATTGTGCGGCCATAAACTCTCTGGTGCCATTACCATACCTCTTCTTCTGGACCACCCTACAGGGCCTCCATTCTTGACCTTTCGCATAGAACTTCGAATGGATAGACTGCGAACCTTTTCGTGTTTTTATACCTGCCATCTAAATCTACCTCCACGCTTTTATACTCCAATACGCCGGTGATAGACTCTTCTGACCTCGGACTGCTTTTAGGATTGGTTTGAATCTTGCCATAAAGGATTTTTTCCTTGCTGGTATATTCTTCTTGATGGTCATACCTCGCTGACCGAATCTTACTATATTGACTTTACCTGATTTTTGATTACGAACATACACGGCACTTTTCTTTGTCCCGCTTGATGTTCTGAATGGTTTATTAAGTGTTACTGTCCGTCCCCGATACGTCGCCATTTGTTTCTCCTCTAAAATAATTTTCAATCTCCGGATGTAATTGTTTAATCTGTTCATCCGTATAACCTTGTTCTATCATTTCTCTCATATGTTTTAACATATCATCTGGTGACGTCATTGCTGGATGAGTGGTAGTCGTATTCAACTGTGGTTGGACTTCATTCATCTTATCTATAAATTCTTGACGCAAATCTTCATCTGTTTCTATTATATCAATAATTTTTTCATCAATCTTTTGCTTGATTGCTGGATCTTCTGGTTTGGTATCTGCCGCTTTCTTCAATATATCCATTTCATAATTTCTATCTCTGATGTTAAACACATTTGGATATTTTATTTCACCATCCCACATAATGTTTTGAAACAGACCGAATAATCTGAATATATGTTCTTCTGCCAATTGCAGATTTTTACTTTTTTCAATTAACTTCGTATCTAACTGAAGCATTTCTGTTTGAAGAGCGAGACCAGACATACTTCTTTGCTCTATTGCTCTTACAGAACCTAAATGGCCCATTCTATCGATTGCTTTTACTTTATTCTCAATAGAATTTAATATCATATCAATTGATTGACCTGACGGTTGTAATAAACTTGGTCTTAAACCTGGATCTAATTCATTTGGTATAGTGATAATAGCACCTGCTCCCGCACTTGATTCTGTATCAATAGTTTTTACAAGCGTCGGATGTCCTGATATTCTAATCGTTTGTTCTATTTCACTTAACTCATTATAAATTGCATTTTGCATATCTGCTATATCGCTTATATCCGATACACCGATACCTCTGGTTGGAGACCTTTGAGCATAAACAAACACTCCTGGTATCTTGCCTAAATTATTTGGCATTTCACTAATTAATTTTAATTTTTCTTTACCGTCTTCCGGTTTATATTCTTCTACAAAAGTCATATCTTTCGTAAATGTTCTTAGGTAATATTTCGTATTCTGTTGATACGCTCTTTGTTCTTGTTCTAATAATCTCAATTGACTTAATTCATATAAACCATTCGGTAATCTTTCAAATTCCCAATCTAAAATATTTTCTGGTGTGTAAATTGAAACATATGGTCTTATATTCTGTGCTAACTCTTCAGCACGAGTGCCAACCGCAGTAAATGGTTTATCTACTAACACAAGACAGTGACCGTATATCGAACTTTGGATATTGACATCACGCATAAACTGATTGAAATCTCTACCTTCTAAATCAGCATCTTTCATAAAATTATCTAACTCTGGCATACCATCCATATTACCGTAATTTCTCTTCGGTTCATTTCTATATAAAAAAGAATTATAGATATGAATTATGCTTTTACAATGATTATCTAAAGGTGTTTGTGCTATCCTTGACACATACTCATTGCTGTTCTCCATCACATACTTCGTCAGGTAATTTCCTAATCTATATTGAGCACCACCGCTGTATGATCGCTGTAAAAAATTCCACCTGTTGATGTAATTTACATATTCGTCGTGTAAAGGGATACCGTCTAAATTCGGTGTCGCATAATCTTGACTATCTGAATTTGTTAAACTATATTCTGCCATTTACTACTCCTGTCTGAAAGTTAAATCTTTCTGGTTCAACATTACTTCTTCGCTTCACTAAAGGATATAAAAAACTGATCAAGTATCCGACTGAATCGTTTGCGTGGTCCCATCCTTCATCCTTTGTTGGCAGATTCGTTCCTGCTTTATAAGTGTGTCTTATTAAACTATTTATAAGGTTCTTTGCTTTAGGGTCTATAATAACACCTCTAATGCCCATCGCATTACATAACTTACTATTGACACTGTTAACTCTATCTCTAATACTCATATGGCTACTTGGCATCTTGACAATGAAACCTGCGTTCTGAAGAATAGAAGCATCCGTCCTTCTTGCTGAACTTGTTCTTCTTTGTCTTGCGGCCGGGTCAGGATACACAAATATTTTTTTACCAGGATACCGACTTAAAATCTCTTCAGCCATTTCATCTGTGTTGGATGACCATATCTGTATCTCATCTATTACATACACAATATCATTCTTGATATACGACACCGTAGCGAACATAGGATTAAGGTTAAAATCTATTCCAACGTGTATAGCAGTGGTGTCATCAGGGAGAGCGACATTCTTAACGTTATGCTTTATATCGAACCCATAATAGATAACTCCTGAATAAGTCTCGAACGTGGCTTGATACTCCTGCCGAAAGGTCTTGGCATCTAAATCTTTTTTTGCTTGTTCTATTTCACCATCCGGCACCCATCCACCATCAATAGTGGTAAATTGCCAACTCTGCCATTCTGGATCTGTTGTCTTCTGACCTTGTTGATACAAATCGTGAAACCAATTCAAACCTTTTGGTGTTCCTGTGAAGAAAACGTGTCCTCCGGTGTCGGAGAGAGTGGGCCTTAACACTTCAAACCAAGCGTGTTCGTTTATATCAGCCGTTTCATCTAACACGAGATAATCGAGACCAACTCCACGAAGTGATTCAGGATTATCAGCACCTCTTAAACATATTCTACTGCCATTACGTAAATGTAAAGTTAATTCTGCTTCGTTGGCCTTCTTAATCCAATTTAACTCTTTTAATATTTTTTTAATTTGTAACCAGACAACTTGTTTGGCTTGTCTATAAGATGGTGCCACATACCAGCACAGTTTATCTGGTTGTCTTGCGAAATATGCCAATTGTCTGATTGCCAGCGTTGTTTTTCCAAAACGCCTGCCTGTAACTAAAACTTTGAATCGTGCTGGATGATCAGCAACTTGCTTTTGTGGTGATGATAACTTCATTAAGCATCTTCTGGCCAAGGTAAAGGATCATTGCTTTCGGACTCGGTTGGAGAATCTTGCTGTCCAAGATAATTTTTTCCCAAGAAGATAAGCATACGCACATCTTTGTCTTTTACCGCCTTCTCATACTGGCTTCGTCTTAAACCTTTTTTTCCTTCTGCTCTGCCTTTTTCAATTACATCTGTATATCTTTTTTTTAAGTTATCTACACTGGTATTCATAACCATAGCAATCTCTTCATAAGAACACATTATAAGAGCCAACCGCTCTATCATATCTTTATCTAATTTGTATGTCTTGGCTTTAGCCATTATAAAATTTTCTCCTGAACAATTACTCTAAAACTTCTTGCGTCGGTGTCACCTTGTTGAGTGACTATCGTAATCTTAACTGTATAAACATTTTGAACACTACCACCTGATAACCTAACATTTACCAAATTGCCACCTGTGATATTGACATCTGCTATGGCACTGGTAGGTAAGGCCAACGGTGATGAATCTCCGGACACTGTGCTTATTGCCACTGTTGTTGAAGTTATACTATCACCTGCCGCCAGGTAATCTGTAAAATCTAAACCGTATTGGATATTTGATGCGGGGTCTTTCGTCGCATAAAGTCCAGCACGGTCGGATCTAAATCCGGTTAAATTAGCCATTATACTTCCATCCTTGTTTTAGGTGTTGTGAATCTGTCTTTAATTGGAGGTATTCTCAATTTGTGTCTCCTTGTTTCTTCTGATACCATATGTGTTCTTGTTTCTGCTACAACTTTATTTACTCTATTTTCTTGATCAATTGCTATTATGCGTGTATCTACACCAATAGTGAGTGTTCTTGTCTCTTTTAAAACTTTTGCGATGTTATGTGGATCGGCTTGATAATATAATTTTCCAGTGACCAATTTGCTTGCCAATGCCGGTAGAACCAATTGGTAAGGTCCTAATCTATGTGATGGTATGGTATCTGGTTGCGTAAATGCAGATGTAAATGTTAATTGATATGGTCCTCTTTTATGTGTTGGAGTTATCGCAAAACCAAACGCTGAACTTAATGCTGTCTCTCCACTAAATGTTGCATTTGCGGTCAATACAGGAGTAAAGGCACCTGTTATCGTTACCGCTGATGGTTGATCGAATATTATAGTGTCTGATAATAATGGACTGAAGGCTCCACCTATGTGACAGAAACCTTCTAACTTACCTGATGCTTGTAGATCACCTGTTACAGTTATCGTTAAATCTGCCTCACCTCTCTGCTCAAACGCCGAATTATCAATCAATGTAAATGCTGAACTACTGACTGACTCACCTTCTGGTTTAAGTGTGACTATAGAACTTATATCACTCAAGAAAGTAAGGTTATAACTTCTTGCCCATTTATTCAGATCCCATTCGTCCCAACTCTCTAAAACTGATCCCCAAATGTTATCTGTCCAAAGTTCCCAGGATACCTGATCAAAATCATCCCAACTTAATTCAGCCGCCAATGCCAATGCGTTAATCGTGTCCCAAGTATAATCACCACCTATATCATATATGGCATTACCCTGCTGACTTGATGATCCAACCGTTGATAATGTTGTTTCACCTTGTATTTTGAAAGCCGGTGATATTGTTATCGCAGTAGAAGTTGAATAACTTTCAACCGGTAAGAATACAAGGTTGTCTGTTGATGATATTATATCTGATACAACATCCAAAGTCTTTGTGCTGTCTGCGATATATTTTGGCACGAGTGTGATAGTTGCCACAGTCGAAGGTGTGGCACCTGCCAATTTTAAATTCTGTGTTTCTTCCGCAATTCCAAAACTACTTGAAGCACTTGACTCACCAAACTTCGTGACCGTTGCCGTTGCGGACATCGATGCCGCTACATTTACTGGATCTATTGTATCACCACCAACACCATCTATGACGTGATGGTCTGCTTCCCATTTCCTGTTAAGACTGTTGGCTGGACCTGTGTTGGCCGCCAGTTGGATTGAGTTTAATTGTAAAGATATACTGTGTAGGCCATTACTGTTGTTATTGGATGTGTCTATTTGAACATCTATGAAACACTGGTCTGCTGTGATGGTATCTTGGTTTGCCGTGACCGTTGTTACCGCACTACCAGTCTGAACTAGATCTGTTAAACTGAAACCAGGACTACCTAGAAAGGCAGTGTTGAATGTTGCGTTGCCAAATGCCGAGCCTGTGCTGAAATCGATATCGAATGTAACACCTAACCCACCACCTGTTGATGATACGGTTATGTTGGGCCTACACTTGTAGGTCACTATACAGCGATCCGCTGGTATGTTGAAAACGTCGTCTGTGATTTTTAGATCGGTCTCGAAATGTGCTCTGAAAGTTTCTGAACTTGGATTGCTGTTAGCAAGACCTATCGATCTTGTTATTCCAGAACCGCTGAAACTCTGACCACTACCCGATGTAGATGTAGATGTAAAACCTATATCCGGATCTGATGTATCATTTAATTCTCGTCTTATTATCCTGGTGGTAGTCACTTGACTCCTCCCTAATATTAAGCAAGACTAATTGATAGATTGCCAGATGATATTGTAAATTGGTCTCCTGATGAAACCGTTTTTGACGTAGTCAATGCTCCGTAAAACAAAACGTTACCACCTGTTGACGCATCCATCAATGCCAGGTGAGTCACAACTTGTCCAGTTGTTCCTGCTGTCTGATAGTTTGCTGTCGCTACTGGGAATGATACAGTTGCGTTTGAACTGATCGTGCCTGTAGTAGAAGCACCTGCGTTAGCAAATGCGATTGTTTGTCTTGCGTATGAACCATTGTTGATTTCGTAGTATCCGAATTTTGATGTTGCGTCCGTGCCTGAAGTGTTTGACTCCAGTGCCGCCGCTACACCTGATCCTGAATCTGCGAACAATGCCACATAAACGGTTGCCGGTGGAGTATAACCTCTACCCGTTCCTACCGTCAAAGAACCATTCCCAAAATTAAGAACGTGGTCCAATAACTTGTCTTCTAAATAATTTGAAGCCGCACTCATTGTTGTTTCTCCTTTGTTTGTAATATTACGTTAGTATTTATATGAAGCCTGTATTATGCGTTGGCTTGTATCATAAAAGCGTGTTTTTTATCTAATCCTTACAAAAAACAAATTCACTTCGGATCTTAAGCACCTGTTCGTAACCGTGTGATGACATCCATCGCCTTACACTGTGTTTGTCATTGCCCCATCTTTTAAGACTGGCCAACTTTAATTCAAGATGTATAACTGGTGACTGTTCAGCCATTAATGCGGTTGCTCCTTTGAGCACTTCGGATTCATACCCTTCAACATCCATCTTGATGTAATCAACTTGGCCTAAATCAAAATTATCCAGCATATCCATATCAACATCGGTATTGCCTTCTGGATTGATATGGGTGCCACCGGTATCATTCTGATCAAGATTAATTCTTATCTTGCCAGTTTCCGAACCGAGTGCCAATTTGTATAACGTCACACGATCAAGCGGCACGTTCTTTTCAAAGCATTGATGTAATATTGGTATTGGTTCAAACGCTGTGACCTGTTTGAAATGGTCAAGCAAAGGTTTGGTCCATAGGCCCACGTGTGCTCCTATGTCAAGGCAGTGCTCAAACGCACAACCTCTCTTTTTTAAAAGATCAATTATGGCCTGTCTCTGTTCTATTTGGTATCCGTCAACTTGAACTTCTTTGACTAAAGCATCATTTGGATTAGGTAGATACCAACCGTTTTGTAAATGTAGTTCTGGCATACAAGCATTTAGCAAATTGCTTACGCCATACTAAATTTATCTGGGTTGGCCACCCAAGCACCATCCACCTGTTTTTCAACACTGAATGCGTGTGCTAAAGGATCTGTGTAATTGGCCTTCAACCAAGTCACCATCTCTGCCAGCGTGTCAAAAGTTTGTGTTGTTGATTCTATTGTTAATCTATACATTATATCGTGCCTCCTGATCCTGGTCCATCATCCACCACTACTATTGAACCACTGTTGTGGGAAATTGTATTGACTGTGGGTGTTGAATATGAATATACCTGTAATGTTGAAGCATCGTGATAAGCATAAACTTTTGGTGTGGGAGCACCTCCTGATGTGCCATCTGTTCCTCCATCAACATAACCGTCTGTGTTTGATGAGTTATAGAACTTTGCCCTGTTGGTAGAACTCGTGAAATCTATGTATGAATCATACAACCATAATGGTCCTAATTCAAAACCTGGTCCTGATTCAAAACTTGTTCCGTAATTGGTATTGTGTCCGCCGTTGTTATTTTTCAATGCGATGTATTTGAAATCGCCAGCATTCAGGTTTGTAGCCAAGGCACTTCCAGACGCTTCGTTAGTGCTTGATCCATCCATAAAGTAACAATTACCTGATGAATTACTCATACTGATCATATGGCAATGCCAACTGCCGTCCGCTATGGCCGACATAAATGGTGTGTTGTTCGCGTGTGATGAACCGTAAGGATGGACTAACCTATTGCCTGTAGAATTTAAACAATTCATATAAGTGACATTGGTGCCATTGCCGAATACCATACCCCATAGATCCGATTCGTCTGAATCTGTCATATAAATGAATCTTGACGCAGGACTATCAATATTTCCTGCCTCCTGTGCCAATCTAAACCAAAACACCATACTGAACTCTTGCCCACTTGTGAAAGGTGACGTTGAGTGTGATATCGTGTAAGTGGCAGTCTTGTCAAGTGTGAAACCACTTGAACTTGGTTGTGTTGCATCACTAGTGTATGCTTTTGCTGAAGCAACTGCAGGTGCTTGATATTGTGTTAAAACTGATTTTGCAAATCCTAAAGGCATCTATACTCCTATTTACGAAGCCGCATATGCTTTGGCACAGTTTCCTAACACCTCTGATCCGGTGTTGAAGAAAGTTAACACATCCACACTGTTGGCCGCTGTTGATAAAGTTGGTTGTCCTCCTGGGAACAATATCGCTGTTGAATCCTCTTCAGTGAATGTCGCGGTTTGTGATCCTGATCCGTCTTGTTTCACGACCAATGTGACAGTCTGTCCTGTTGCTAAATTTTTGAAATTGAATCCTGTGGCCTGTGCTATGGTCACTGTGTGAATCGGTGCCAATGCACAATCAACTGTTATGGTTGTTGCATTAGTAAGTGCGTTGACCTTCTCCCTGTATTGTTCCAATGTTCCAACTGCACTACACATCAATGGATTTTCTGTGACAAAGGCATATTCCTTTGTTGGATCTGTAGCACTCGTGTTGGCAAAGAAGTGATAGAAATTATTCATTGTCTTCGTGCCTCCTCCATATGATTGGAAGCCTGTCGAATAGTATGAGTAGCCGTTGTCAACTGTTATCGTTGATCCTGTGTTGGCCTCCATATCCATCCAACTACTGTGGGCCGCTATACCTGAATTATTTCCTGTAATTGTTATGTCACCTGTTGAATCTGTTTTTAGCCACACACCACCCTGTAAGCCAGTCGCCGCCGAAGCCGCGCCATCTGAACTGCTACTATTCTTTAATGTGGTTTCACCTGAAAGAGCAATTGGTCCTCTAGACAGATAACTGCTGGCACTTGTAAAACTTGATCCGTTAAGGTCGTATTGCATATTGGCCATATTTCTAAACCTGTCATTACTGCTAGAACTTGTCTGTCCTGTTGTGGCCTTATAGTTAGAAACCAGTGAGTTCCTGTAGTCCCTGTCAACATTGAGCGTGTGAGTCAGGTCCTCATAATAAAGTCTGTTTCCTTTGGTGTATCTTGTGGTATTTGTGAAGTTAGCGAAATCACCACCGGCCGCTGATAGTTGTAAAGTTCCAGTGCCATTGGTTTCAATGAAAAGATTATCATTTGATCTTGTGGTCGTGATTACATTGTCATCGATAGATATCGCATCGTTGGCTATTGAAGTTGTTGCTGTTATGGCTCCTGTTACTGCCAATGTTGAACCATCAAATGTTAATCCTGATTCTGCGTCTAATTCTGTTGTTGTTGAACCTACTGTAACAAGTTCATTCGCAGTCGCATTGTTCAATGCTGTAACTGGTGCCGCCGCACCTGTGATGGTCACTGTGTCACCGCTCACTGCTGTCGTGATGTTAGTGCCACCAGCAATTTTAAAAGTTTCATCTATGTTGACCAAGGTTCCCGAACTGTCGTCACCTACAAATGTTATACCACCTGCGGCTGAATCTGCCGTTAACTCAAACCTTGCGTTGCTGTTGTTGTATTTTAAGATTTGATTCGCTGTTGGTGAATCAATATTGAACATATCAATAATGCTGTTGACATTATCAACATTGGTTTTGATATCGCTCCTGGCCAATCTTGGTGAATCTGATCCAGAATCTAAATTTGCTGTTGATGCCTTGCTACCTGCTGGCCACGTTGCCATAGTAATTCTCCTTGTTTATATGTTATATTTAACGAATCTTGTATTAAGCATATGCTTTAGCACAATTCCCGTAAAAGTTTGTTCCATCATTGAACACCGTCACTATGTCTATGGCATTACCCGCCGTTGATAGAGTTGGTGCTCCACCTGGGAACTTGACCGCGGTTGAACCATCTGTGCCAAATGATGCTGTGTTTCCGCCACCACCATCTTGAACAATTATCAAAGTGACACTTTGTCCTGTTGCTAAAGATGAAATGTTGAATTGTGTATTCGATGCCAATGTGACTTTATGAACTGGTGCCAGTCCGCAATCGACTGTGATGGTTGATGAACTGGTTAATGAATTAATTTTTTCTCTGTATCTTTCTAATGTTCCAATTCTTGATTCATAAGCATCGTTTTCACTATAGAAAGCATAAGTGTTGGTAGCACTACCGCTACCACCCATAAAGAAACCATATTCCGATGTGACAGTCTCTGTGCCTGCACCTGACTTATCTACTGGTTGTGCTCTGAAATGTTTCACATCTGTCAGTGTCACTGTATGATTTGAATCTGCTGTCTCTACGAAAGGCACGGATAAAAAACCATTCAATTCGCTGACGGTTATGTCACCAGCACCTCCAGTGTATGAATAAATGTAAGGTTCGCACATATAACCATTCATATTTGCGAATGTTACATCTGTCGAACTTGTGTTATCTACTTCAACAACGTTATAGTGTGCTGACGGTCCTTTGTAATAACCTGTAGATGTCAAACTTGATCCATTGGCATCAATGTGAATAATGTTACCTTGTCTAAATCTTGAATGTGACTGTGCTGAATTGGTTCCGTCGAACTTATACAATGATATCGTGTTGTTTGAATATTTTCTGTCGCTACTGCTTGTCATAGCATTTGGATTAATCGTGCCACCATCGTGAACAATATTGGCTCCGTGTTGCCATCTTGTGTTACCTGAAAAATCTAATATATTGCCTTTGATCTCTATCGTGCCTGTGCCACTTACTTCTAAAAATAGATTATCATTACTCCTTGTGCTTTTAATAACATTATCATCTATGGATATGGCATCATTGGCTATTGAAGTGGTTGCTGTTATGGCTCCCGTGACTGCTAAAGTGGTTCCATCAAAAGTAAGATTACTTTCTCCTGCCAGTGCATTTGACCCTGTCACTGTGGCCACCGTGTTGTTTGTAGAACCTGATAGTGATACTCCACCTGATTGTGTTACGAAACCTAAATTGCCTGAACCATCTGTCTTCAACACCTGGTCCGCTGATCCATCTGATGTGGGAAATAATATCCCACTTAATGAAACTTTTCCGCTACCATTGGCATCTAATTCTAGATTAGCATTACTGACATTTGTCTTTATCGTGTTGTCTGTGATAGTTATAGAATCAAATTTTTCTGATGTATAACCTAAACTATTCCACGCTGTTGATCCATCACCTATCTTGAATTTATTAGTGTCTGACTCCCAACCAAATTCTCCTGCGGCCAGTGTCGTATTTGCTGACGACCAATCCGCGGCTGTGTCTCTTCTTAATTGTATCTGTGTTGGCACTATGCTGTTCCTCCGTCTATTGCCGTTAATCCGCCATATGTTGATACGGCCGTTCCGCCATCAATATTTATTGAACCACCACTTCCCGATACGGTCGTGAAACTTAAAACACCAGATCCATCAGTGACCAGGGCCTGTCCATTGCTTCCGTCTGCTGTGGGAAACCTTAAACCGTGTATCTCAACCCACTTGCCAGTCTTTGGACTTATAACAATTTCACCATCCGCACTGTCAGTTAGTTTTATTGAATTATGAAAGCCTCCGGGAGAACCTGATGAACCTCCGTTAGCGATTGTCATATCTCCTCCACCCAATGGTGCCTGTATGCTAACATTGGTGCTGTTTTGTCCAACAAATAAATGTCTTGTGTCTAAAAGTATTCTTGAATTAGAATCTGAACCATCCGTGCCTGATATGATCGATATTTCTGCCGTAGTGGCCGTTGATTCAATCGTAAAACTTCCGTCGTTCTGTATATCATCACCACTGAAAGTAAAGTTACCTGTTGAAGGTGGTGGTGCCGCATTTATTGTGACTGATCCATCTGAATTTGTTGATGTAGTAACATTGTCCCCACCCTGTATATAGAGTGTGTCACCTGCCTTGACATCTATCGTCGAACTATCATCAGCAACAACTCCAATCGACTGGTCACGCAGTTCTAAAAAATTTGAATCTATCTCGCTCCCTATCAACCCCGAATTCTTTGGTATCTGATCACTGGCTGTTGATGGTGAAGATATACTTCTTGTGGTAAGCGTCGCTCTTTTTGGCATTCCTTCTCCTGAATTATAGTAGTATTTACTTCGATTTCAAAAATCGATCGTATAACTCCCAATATTCGTCTCTTAATCTCAATCTTCGATGATCTTCAAAATGTTCGAAACCATAACATCCATAATATATGTCCGTTATCAATTCGAAATCCGATAATTCATTGACTGGCTTCGGAGGTCTTAAAGGTGGTGGGAATTTAATTATTTTTGCCACTGAAATCAAACAGGCTTGCTTTGGGATCGTAATTCGGCACTTTGTTAACACCAGTGTCCGGATCCAATATGTTGGTTATCACCGGTTCGGTCTTGTTCACATCCGCATTAAGGTTACCTTTTTTCTTGTTGAACCATTTTACACCGTTCGGATACTCCAATCCAATACAGCAGGGTTTATGTAATTTGAACTTATCGATTATCGTGGTCCAATACTTGCTGTTTTCATTCGTCGGATCAACATAAGTGTATTCACGCTCACCGTCCTCTCCGGAGAAGGTCAATTCCGCTATCCTGTGACCGTATGCTTTGTTGGGTTTCTTATCGTTATACTGTGCTATCGTCGTCCTGATACCCGTCAGTAAATTTATATGCTTTGCCATTTCTCTCCTTTTTGTTTATACTAACAGATCGGTGGTATTTTGTCAAGGCTCCTACGCATCCGTATAAAATTGTGATGATAATGCCTGCTCATATTACCGGCCCTCTCCCGTATTACCACATTATCCATCGTCCAGACTCCGTCAATGTTCTTTCGCGTTAAAATCAAATCCCCGATCCTCTTGCCACGCTTCCTCCAGTTCGACAGGCTCCATAACTGATACCATTGATCCAGTGATAACTCGAATCCCTCTTCCCTGAACTTGGCCTGTGCCTTCGCACGCAGGTAGGCCAACCTACGCTCGCGTAACTCCGGATCTGGTCCTGCCTTCCATAGATGTGGTCTCTGCTTCTTCATATTCCAATATTGGAGCCACCGTATCGATCACTGTTTGGAGCACATTTAAAGACGACGGTGACTCCCTGATAACAATCCCTAAAGTGTGTTATCTACTTTATTTATTGTGATACAGGGTCTGGCCCGTGATTTGGATCACACCAGTGTTCTTTGGGTGTAAAAGGATGGACGTTGGGACACGGCTTGGATGCTGTGATCGGTATCGAGCAGGCCGAAACCAGCAATAACACCGTTATCACTGAAACAGAGATTCCTGCCCGAAACCATTGCCTATGTGAGCCTTTGTTGTAATCACTTTGGTCCATAAGTGCTATCATTATAACACAGGACGGGGATAATGTCAACTGGCTTACCAAGATCAACTTACCAAAATATTGCAGTATTTTTGTAACGCTATAAGGCCCTACCATCCGGTAAAAGGTGCCGGACGGTCCTGACCGTTTCTAACCTACCTGACCTTACCACCGTTCCGGTCCACACCCCGATGGTCCTACTGCTCACAAGGCTCTCTACCGTTCTCACTCTCATCTAAGGCCGGTGCCACCAAACGATGGCCGGCTACCAATATCTGATCAATTCAATCGTTTCGATTGCTACGATGGCCGCTAACTCCAGGGCCAGGATGGTATGGTATATGTGCCACAGCACACCTCTACCATTTAAATCGGGTTTC
>VMHT01116454.1_pt1 | contig 31877 bp, 22 predicted proteins | sample 4693611 | NCBI WGS metagenome assembly VMHT01 (sample SAMN12280063, study PRJNA550983) | marine metagenome | isolation source: seawater sampled from same location over 5 years 0.02-0.2 micron viral filtrate | place: USA: collected off the coast of southern California halfway between the port... ...
CTGCGGCCGTTTTTCCGTTATCAAATTCCTTTAAAATCTTTGCGATTTGCTGTGGTGAATATCTACTCTTCTTCATAATTACTGTTTAAAGTTATAAAATATATTATACTTTTAAACAGTTCGTTTTTAAGGGAAGCTTACAACTGAAGGCAGTATTCCTCAACCTATTTCGGAGAATCTTATTTCCAAATATGATATTGACCATTTTAAAATTAATTAGCCATAAAACCTGAAGGAATGAGATTATTTAATTTATCAAAAGAAATCTGGAAAAATTCTACCACAGTTAAAATTAATCCGCAGGAAGCCTGGGATATGGATTTTTTTTTAAAACCGTGGTTTTATAACAATGGCTATGAGGAAAAATATACACCAACATCTCCCGGCTGGTATTGGATAGGTTGTGATATAGATATACAAGAACTGGAGTCAATTTATCCTACGATAAAAGGAAAGTTACCTAAAAGTGCCTGCATTATAAATGAACTTGCAAAACAAAATCTTCAAACTTTTGGCAGTAATAGCTTATGTAAAAAAAACGAAAACGATTGTTTAATCATATACAACGGGCACCAATCCAATGTTATTCAAAGAATCAGACAGCATTTTATGTTGAATAACGATAAAACAGGCGCTATAGGTTTACGGCATTATCCGATGAGTAAGATAAGATGGACTGTTTCATATTTTGCGAAAAATCATATCCAAAGATTAAAGCAGGAAGATCGGTCAGATGTAAAAAGATTAATAAATAACAAATCAGGTAGAGTAGCAATTGAGAATGCCTGGAGAGCTGCTTATGGTTGGCCGATTTTGTGCAAGGAGTAACTAATTCAATAAAACTAAGATTTTAAAAATTCTCCTAATTCAGCTATTCTTCAATCTCTGGTTCCAAAACATACAGCAAGCCCTTAGCCCGGCTAAGCTGGGTATAAAGTCGGTTCTTATGTTTTGTTTCTCCGTTTTTGATCTTCTCCAGCCTTTGCTTAAGAAGCAGGATCACTACAGGAGCCTCACAGCCTTTAAATCGGCGGATGGAGGAATAATATATCTTTTCTTTTTCCCTCGCCTTTACTGGGTCTAAGACCTGGTATTCAAAACCGTTTTTATGGATCGTTAGGTCCCAGTCTTTTGTAGAGCCGTCTGTAAGGATCATGATATCCTCTTTTGGTACTTTTCCCACATTGTGTAGTTCAAGTAAGCACCTCTTTAGGGTTCCGGCAATATCCTCAGAGGAATATTCTTTAATCCTAACCTCTTCCCCATCTTCAACTCCGTAAGAAACAGCATCTGTTCCAACGTACTCATTTATAAAAGTATTTATCTTTCCGGTATTCCGGTAGTTGCAATTTAAAGGATGATAGTGCCAATTTTGCCCCTGGGGCAATACAAAATTCCGCTCAAAAATGTTTTGTCGCTTGTCATAGAAAAGAAAATACTGAGCTTCTGGATTAAGATATTTGAGCAGCATATTAAGCCAGGCAACTTCGAAATCCTGGGCCTCGTCTACCAGGATCACATCAAACTTCTCTTCTTCCTGAAGTGGGTAGACCTTCAGTAATTCTTTAAACTTTTCCGGCAAACCTTTATCCCAAAAATCCCTGTCTTTTTCCTGTGCCCCAAACCAGTCCGGCTCACGGTCATCGGTAAATTCTCTCATCAGGTTGTGGATATTATCGGTTTTTATTTCTGGATCCAGACCTGTCTTTAGCTGGGAGCACAAATAAGTATTATAACACAAGAAGAGCACTTTTTTCCCTTTCTTGTTCAAAACCTCAGCCGCACATTTGGCCAGCACGGTTTTGCCGCTACCGGCGACACCTTCCACTGCTAAACGGGAGTGATTCCAAAGTCCGTTTAAAAAAGCTTTCTGGCTTTCTTCGGCCTTATCTATATTTATATCCATATTCTCCAGTAGCGTCCTGAAATTTTGAGAAACCTCAAGCCCCTGCAGCAGATCTTTTTGGATTTCACCTTTATACTCATCTATGGAAATCCGTTTAAAATGACTATAATCGCTCTCCCCGGACTCTGCTGTCCTGTTCAGAGCCTCCCTGGGATCATCCAGGTCATTTTGATCTAAAACATTCCAGGATTCACATTGGGTAGGCATATTTTCTTTATCGATAATTCCATCGGGAAACCAGAGCATCCAACTAACAGGGACTTTATGCTCAATCACCTCTTTATACCTTTTAAGAATATTTGAAACATACCCCATCGCCTGTAGATCAGGACCTGTTGTCATTTCCCGGGAATTCTGGAACCAGGCATTTTCTTCAGCCTTATAAGCTATCTTCCCTCCTTTGACTTCTATCACATAAATATGATCCAGCCGCTCTTCCCGAAGGTCAAATATCAAAAAGTCTATCTCGTAGTGCTTATCTTCTTCTTTGGTCTTTCCTGTAAATCCGCGACTCCAGAAAACGTCGAAATTGTGAGGGTCGAGTTTCTGAAGGGCCTCAAAAACTTTTCTTTCTGCGTGGTTATCGTTGTAGGTTGGGAATTTTGAGGGGTAGATCATTTAGTATTGAGATTTGAGTAAGGAGAATTGTTTTCTATGCCGCTGGTTCTTTCTTACAGAATAAGGATTCCAGTTTCTCAACCTGGTCAAGCGTAGGTCTATTAGTATATATACCGGTTTGTTTTTCCTCCCTGGCTCCTCGAAGGAATATATAGATCACCCCTCCAAAATGTTTCTCATAATTAAAATCAGGAATTCGTTGCTCCAGGTACTTTTTAACCGCTACACTATAAATGAGGTACTGCAAGTGGTAGTTACCTTCATTCATTGCCGATTTCATTTTGTCTTCTCCATCGTAGTAATTGAGATCATCTCCGAGATAATTTGACTTCCAGTCCAGGATATAGAATTTATCGTCGTGCTTAAAGAGTAGATCAATAAAGCCGGTTAGCAATCCGCTTTTGGCGGGGTGCTGCGTAATACAACCTAGTTCTATTCCATCTCCGGCTTCAAAATTATTTAAGCCAACCAGGTCCACCCCTTGAGTTCGCAAGTCGAATTCCATTTCATTTTTCATACTGGAATTTGCGATTTCCTTTAAAGAAATCTTTTGCCCTTTAACTTCTATATCAGCCTTCAGAACGTGGTTGATCATTATAAACAGTCCTTCTCGATATTCCTCCTTTTTATGTGGATAAAACCTATCCAGCAGTTTTTCCAATTCCTCCCAGTGATGATCCTCAGAGCCTGTAAAATCTATATTCTCGAACAGCAGGTGAAGCATATCTCCTATCACAGTACCCCTGGGCATATCTTTAAAGATAAATTGATCATACCCTGTTGGATTACCGTTATTTTCTTTTGGGATATAAGCTCCGTGGGCGCTTATCCCGGAGAAGCTAAGGTTGCCGGTGAGGTGATCGGCGAGTTTGAAATTGGCTTTAAAAGCTTTTCCAAAATTCTCTCCCAGGTTTATACCTTCAGCTTTTGCATTCACTTCTTCCTCCAGGTTGATTAGTGGAGAACTGTTTTGCCAATTATTGACAAAATCTTTTAATGAAGAATTCTTGAATTGACTACCCTTATTATTGAAAATAAAATTATGATATTTTGCACGGGTAAGAGCTACATATATCAACCTCCGATTCTCTTGTCTTAGCTGGGTTTCGAAGGCACTTTTCATAGCATCATCTCCTTTGTTTTTGGGATAAAATTTATATATTCCTTCTTCATCCCTGTAGGAGCAATAAGCATGTGTTTCTTTCGTATTTAGATCCAGGAATGGAGCAACTACAATAGGAAATTCCAAACCTTTAGACGTATGAATGGTTAACAGTTTTATAGCATTTTCATCGCTTTCCACTCTTTGTTGATATTCATCAGTATCCAGGGATCCCTCAGTTATTCTCTTATTTAAAAAGTCATAAACGCCGGTTGGTTTTAATTCCTGACGGAATTCTGCTTCCTGTAATATCTCAAGTACTTGATTAAAGTTGGTAAGAGCGCGAAGGTCATTTTTTCTCATCAGGCGTTCCACCACTGAAAAATGATCCATAAATTTTTTTATCGCTGCAAAGACTCCTGATTTGGCCCAGGTCTCTCTGTATTCCCTAAAACTATCTATCAAAATATCATTATCCAACTGATTGATTTCAGAGGAATTGTAACCTCCAATATTATTTAGCAAAGCTTTATTAATATTGCTTTTAGTTGTGGTAAGAATGGCTCCTAAGATATAAAGCAGATATTTTGCCTCCGAAGAATCTTCAAAAACTTTAGAATCATCTATAGTTACTGAAGGAATACCTGCAACTGTTAATTTCTGTTTTAACTCTCTTGCCTGGGAATTAAAGCGCACCAAAATAGCTATATCTGATGCTTTTACCTTCTGATCTTCATTCCATTTCGCCTGATAGCTATTTAATAATAAATTTACAAGGTGAATTACATTGTCTTTTATCTCATCTTGATTATTGAAAGAAAAAGTCTGTAATGCTGAAGGTTGATCAGTATTTTTAAATAATCCATTAGAGGAACCATCATTGGCCTCTACTGCTATGTAATTAATGTGATTTTCTCCATCAGCTTCAGTCTCAAAAGGATTGGGCGGGCCTAAAAAGAAATTATTGATATCGTCGATATAGCTTTGGGAAGACCGGAAATTACGATTCATCTGAAACTTCCTATTTACATCCTTTCTGGCTGCAAAATAGGTGTTGAGATCGGCCTTACGCCATCCATATATTGACTGTTTGGGATCACCTATATAAAAGATGATTTTATTTTCGCTAAAAAGTTCGTTATAAATTTCGTACTGTAGTTTATCGGTATCCTGAAATTCATCTATAAAGACAGCTTCGTGTTTTTCTTTTAATTTTTCCTTTAAGTTCTGATTTTGACAAACAACTACTTCATCGTGCATTCTATAAATCAATTCATCGTAAGTTATAAGGTGTTTTTGCTGAAGGTAATTATTCATCTCTTTCAAAACTTCTTGTATACATTTTGAAATGAACCAATGGATACAAACCTCTTTTTTAGAAAGCAACTCATTCACATTTTTTTTATCTGTGGCAAACAGAGTATCTGATATCTTCACCCTGGTAGCTTTTGTTGAATTTAGAATATCGCAGTATCCTGAAAAAGTAGAAGCATCCATAAGAATGCCTGATTTCCAATCCTCTCGAAGTTTATAATTCTGGATGTGATCTAAAATTTGATTTCTGTTTTGCTCATATGAATGATGGAATTTCAAAAAATCTTGTTCAAAGATTTCTACTAAAAATTCTTCCTCTGTTTTTAAAGCATATGTTTTTCCACCTAGACTTTCCTTAATCACCGATTGAAAATTTCCAAGGTTTAATTCCTTTACTTCCTGTAGAATTACTTTGGGAAGAATACTTATATTTCTTCGCCAAAAACGCTTTACTGCCTCGTTTGCAATTTCGAGTACATCCGCCTGCAGTTCAAGTCCAAAAGGTTGTCCAGAATCCAACGCATTATTGAGCAAGGCTTCCTGGCAAAAACTATGAATGGTTTGTATAGAAGCTTCATCGAGCTGTGAAAGAGCTTCCTTTAATTTAATCATTACTAATTCTTTATCAGGATAAGTGGCAATTAATTGTTCTATCGGTTTTTCCACTTCTTCACCTTCAGCTGATTTTATGCCTAAAAGCAAAAACTTCCTGATTCGGGCGGCCAATTCAGCTACAGCCTGATTGGTAAAGGTCACCATTAAAACTTGTGATATTTTGAGATCCTTTTCCAATAGCAGTCGCAATACCAATAAACCTATGGAGTAAGTCTTTCCGGTTCCAGCACTGGCCTCAACCAGATTGGAACCTTCAAGTTTAACAGCACTTTTATCTAAGGGATTAAAGTTTTCCATATTTATTTTGAATTTGCTAGTTCTACTGGTTGCATTATTAATTTGTAATTCGATTTAAAATCGTTCAAGTTATCTTCATTTTCAAAGAAGCCATCTCTATACTCTGCTTTTAGATAGTCTGAAGGAAAAAATCCGTAAGGTCTCTCAAACTTGTTATTAATTTTAATTTGCAAGTCATTTAATTCCTCTCCCAACTCATTTATGGCAAAATCAAATTCGGGCGAAAATGCTTGAATTCTTTCAAAATTCTTTAGATATAATGAGAGCCAATCCCGCAGTATTTGACGCGCTTGTTCTTTTGTCATCAAACCTGAATAGGGAATTACTTTAGCCTCTTTTTCACCCTCTTCCAGAAGAACATAATTTAACTGACTTGCCTTATCAGCGGCTACCAAAGTTAAATACTTGAGATAGGCCGCAAGCTTATATTTAGATTTCAGCTTTGAAACTGACAAATACAATCCTTGCCCACCAAGCATTGGAATTTTACATTTTAAAATGTGATTGCCAGATTCTTCAAAATAAAATGGAAGATCGAATTCTATTTCTGAAATATCATCCGATGAGATTTCACGAAGCTTTTCAGTTAAAAGTTGAACTTTTCTTTGGGAGTTATCTACTACGATTTCTCCAGGAGTTTTAAGTGGAATCATCCCATTAATAACTAAAATCTCACGTTGTTCAATAGGATCTAATTCTACTTTCAAGTTCTGATTTAATACGGAATGCTTGATATTCCACTCCTCCAGTTTGTTGGGTTCAAACATCTCCCAATCTGGTATATTCACATCATCCTGATAATAAATATTTAAGACATGGTGATAATAATGTTTAAATGGATCTTTCAAGAAGTTTTCAAGGCTAAAGAGGTGAATGACTTCGGCCTTTTTCCGTGATTCTGTTGTCTTTTTACCAGTATTGAGCTTATTATCATTTCCTATCAAATAGGTGAAATAATCCTTATCCTCCACGAAATATTTTGAATTATAAGAATGTAAATGATGTTTGACCTCTTTTGTCTTTGCCCCTGTCTTTTCAACATAATCCTGCAATTCATTTATCAAAGAAGATGAAGGAATTTCTGAATTATCCTTTACGTTCTGCCCAATATAGCTTAGCAGTACTTTTTGTTCAGCATTTAAAAAAGTTTCCAGGAAAGCACCTCGATCGAGGATTCTGCTTTCATGCTTTTTGTTTTCAGAAAGCAGATCAAAACTAAGGTCCTGGGACCGGCGAGGGAATTCTTTAAAGTTAAGCCCCAGGAAAGCCACTATTTTCTTAGGCATACTCATTCCAGGATACAATCCTGAAAAAGTAATTCCGCCATATCCTTTGATCTGTTGCAAATCTTTATTAAGCAACTGATCTTTTAAGCGGAAAAAGAATGTTTTGAATTCAATTTTTTCCTCTGCCGAAGCTTCCATTCCTCCCAGCTCCAGCATGAGATCCAGGAACTGCTTTCGCTGCCATTCTTCCGGCTGCAGGAATTCATCGGCGATCTCCATTAATTTCGTATACCAGTCAGCTGCACTTTGCTTTTCAGCTTTAATTTTCAGAAAATTATTTAGCAATTCCACCAGGTGATGTAATCGAAAAAGATCATTTGCTTGTTGGCCTTCAGCAATATCTACCGGATAGATCTTCTTGCCGCCTATCTCTACCGGCTCTTCGTTTCCCAGACAAAAGCCATATATGAGTCGGTTTAGCCCGTAGCTAAAGGAAGCGTAATTCGTCTCCAGCTCTTCATCGCCTTCATATTCCCTTCGGATATTGGCATCTATAAAAGCTTTTTTCAGGAGGTCCAAATCCTGAAAGTCGAAGCTCTTTTGAATAGGCTGCATTTCCAGCAGATTGAACACTCCGGGGGCGGTGAAATCCTCCTTTTCAAAAGACAATACCTGCTCCAGGGCAGTCCAGAAACTTTCTTCCCGGCCGTATCCCCGGCTAACCAAAGTATATGGGAATTTATAAGGAGCTGAATCAAAGACCGTCTTTATAGCAGAAATGTAGGGATCCAGGGAGGGCATACAAACCATAATATCGCGCGCAGCCAAATTACCTTCACTCTCATCAACGGTTTTTACCAGGTAATTATAAAGTGCTTCCACTTCTCTCACTCGTGTAAATGAATTGTAGATGAGAAGGGATTCATCTTCAGGAAGTTTTTTTGATGTTTCATCGGTTAAGATGTCCTTCTGTATCTTTTCAAGCAGTGTTTTTCCTTCCGGAAGTTGTAGAGCTCCGGGTAATTGTCCCAACTGACTTAATTTATCATTTGACCTAACAATATGATCTCCCCAGTTTTGTGCCAGGGGATTTCCCTTCTGCTTAAAATTGAGGTGTGTGCGATAGAGATGAATCTCAAAGTTTTCGACTTCAGCCAGGGCTTTTAAATATTCCAGGTGTAACGGACTTATATCCAGATTCCCAAAAAGATAAAGCGAAAGATATTCTTTTAGAACTCCTGAATTCTGGGTAAGCAGTTTACGGAACTCTTTGGGTGATGGCTGGAGATTGGCAAATCCGCATTTCTCAAAAAGCCATAGTTGCCATTCAAGATCTTCGTTATCCTCTAATTCCTTCCAGCTTCCATCTGGATCATATTCCAGGTAATCTTCAAACAATCCTGCAAGCTTTTGAGCCAGGGCAAGCCGCTTGATCTCATCTTCCCCGCAGTAGGTTTTTATCTTTGGAAATAGGTTTTTAAATTCAGCTTTTCCCATTTCAGAAAACAATTTCCAGATCAACTTTTCTTTTCCAGGCTTATCTTTTGTGGTGGTATCCAGGGAACCGATTAGTCTCTTAAAAAAGGAATTAAGGCTATACTGCTCCAGGTTAGCGATAAACCCCAGGTTTTCTGCCAGCTTTTGTTTTAACCATTGGTACTGGGCTTTATTGGGAGTAATAATATGTACCGGCTGGAAAACAAGCTCTGAATCCCTGAAAGTAGCTTTAATATGAGTGGCGAGTTCTCCTGCAAGTTCTGTATTGGAATTAGCGGTAAAAAATTGTGCCTGAACCATTAGTACTTCTTTTTGCATGATTAGATCCTGTTAGTTATTCCTGATGCTCTCATCACCCTGCCTTCAGAAGCTTTCAGGATGACCTCTTTCGTACCCTGAATTTTCAGCTCTTCCTTAGCCCTTGTGATCCCGGTGTAAAGCAGTTCCCGGGTTAGCAATGGCAACTCTTCTGACTTTGGCATTACCAGTAGCACCTTTTCAAATTCAGAACCCTGACTCTTATGTACGGTCATAGCGAAAACTGTTTCCACATCGGTTAAAAGTCCGGGAGAAAAACTTCTGACCTTCTTCTCTACTGCTTCTTTACTCTCAACACCGTCTGTTCCAGTTTCTGTTTTTTTCCTCTCATCATCAAGTTGCTTCTCCTCGTCCAGGAACCAGATCCTCATTTTTCCGCTATCTTTATCCTTTCGAACAATTCCAACATCTCCATTAAAGAGATTGAGGTCGGAATGATTACGGGTAACTATTACAGGACGGTTCTCGTAAAAAACCTGGGAAAGGTTGATCTTTCCTTTTTTTGCAAGATATTTTTCAACCCTTGCATTTAAGCCGGCAACACCTTGATTTCCTTCCCTTATCACGGCAAGTATGCGGAGTTCATTTAATTTTTCTATTGCCGTGGTCACATCTTTTTCAGTTATGTAAGCCTCAAAGCCCTTAATAAACTTTTGAAAGATGTTTTCCTCGTATTTCTGATCTACAACTATGGTTTTTTCATCCCTATTCCCCTCGAAAAAATTTTCAATAGTAGGCATATCGTTAGAGATCACTGCCTCACTTAAATCACCCAACTCAGGTTTTTTCACAAAACGGTAGGAATGCTGCAACTCCACCAAATGATCCTGCAGCATCGTATCATTTTCTGCATTGGTTTGAAGGTTCAATTGCGGTAGAATTACTTTTAATTCACCAATTAGATCTGTCGAAAATTGATTTTTATTTTTTAGCGTATTACAAAGGTCCCCAAGCAAACTCCCTGCTTCCACGGAAGCCAACTGATTCTGATCTCCCAGTAGGATCAGTCTAGTTTCCGGTGAAACTGCAGCTATAAGTTTTGCAAATAAAGCCACATCGATCATAGAAGCTTCATCAACGATAATTACGTCGGCTTCCACCGGATTTTCACTGTTGCGTTTGAAGTACGGTGATTGGTGTTTATACTCCAGTAACCTGTGGATGGTATATGGCTTTAATTCTGATATATCATTTTTAAATTCCGACGGCACCATATCATTATTTGCCAGAGATTCTTTCATCCGCATCGCAGCCTTTCCTGTGGGAGCAGCCAGCTTCACGTTCAGTTTAGGATTTTCCTCATACAGCAGACTCAGCACCTTGGCGACTGTGGTGGTCTTTCCGGTACCCGGCCCGCCGGTGATAATGGTGAAATTATTTATAAATGCCATGGCTGAAGCCACCAGCTGCCAGTCGGTTCCCACTTCCTTTGAAGTCTCCCTGCCCTCCATAAGTTTATAGAATTGAAAGGAATTTCTCAGCTTTATCAGTCTGTCCTGTCGCTCTTCTTTTCCTTCTGAGATCAGACCTTTGATGCCTTCTATGATCTGCGTTTCGTAATTGTAGTAACGTGTGATATAAAAATTGTCACCTGCAAGCGCGAAGGGTCGGTCGATCTTTCCCTCTCCGTTTTCAGGTGTTTGCTTATACACAAGGTTACTTAAGGCCAGTTTCTCAACCACCTCCTGAAGATCGATCTCCAACGGCTCTTCCTGATAACCTTCAAAAAGGTCGGCCGCAGTTTTGTTCTCCTTCAAATTGAGACAAACGCTGCCCTGGGCCAGCTGCCGGGAAACGGCGTAGGCGAAAGGCTGTAGATCTTTTTGCTCTTTAAAGAAAGAGGCGAAGTGATGGTGGGGAGTGATAGCTTTCATGAGCATTAGTATAATTTTTGTCTGGAAATAATGGTAACCTGAAAGTTTTTAATCACCAATAGGTAGTGCCTCTTTAGAATAGGAATCGTTCAAAGCTGAATTTAAAATTAATTCCCTGACGAATTTTATCTTCAGCCTGAATTCTTCTGCAACCAAAAGTTTGCTGAGGTCTGGTCTTAATACCTCCTTTACAATCTCCAAATTGCTATTTTTCATTTGTTCCAAGAGTGTCTGATTAAAGTCCTTTTCCGAATAATAGTTGATCTCCAGTTTTATTTCATCCTGAACTAGTTGTATCCACAACTTGGCTCCATTATAAAGTAAAGCAACTTTGAAAACTCTATACTTTTCATAATTAAAAGGTCCTTCAAGAAGCAGTTCGATATCAGGCTCCTTGACAAAACCTTCAGTTCTGATGATGTTTGCCACATCATTAACCTTTCGAATATTTGAATTTATTATCTGATTATATGTCCTGACTAGCACCCCCACCTCGGAAGGATTCTGATAGATTAGATCTTTTATTTCTGTAGCCATGATGGAATTATTTCCTATTATTTTTAATCGAAGATATTCTTTAAATTGTTCTATAAAATATTTCACCTTTTCTGCCCTAAGACAGCCTTTTAAGGAATCAAGAAAATTAAAGAGATCTTCTTTATAGCTCATAATTTTTATTTTTCCTTCATCTAAAAGAAGCTCAAGATCATCTTTTGAAATGCTGTTCTCCCCCGGATCCAATCCATAAGGATTTAGGTATATGAGGAGAAACTTATTGTCGCTGGTTTTCTTTAAATAGCTTGCGTAATCCCCTATCTGGTTATGTTGATCGTATGCCCAAATTTTATTTTCAACTGCTATGGTGAAATTTGTGAACTCAATGAAAATATCAAGCCTTCGGTTCTCATCAGTTCGTTGTTCACATTTGATTCTTTGAAATTCCCCGAGATCTTTAAGTTTAAGAAAAGTCAAAAAATGATTAAGGATTCTGTCTCCCTGACCGTGGGAACTATGAGGATCAAAGAAGAAAGCGAGAATTTCAGAAACTTTATTCTCCCCTGGATCAAAAAAATCGAGAAAATTAAAATCATTTGCCTGTTCTAGGTCGGTGACTTTTTTGTTCTCCTGGTACTCTTTTATTCTTGCACCAGTTTTATCAATTAATTCTTGGTACTTTTCAGACATAACACGATATTTCTATACATTCCATGCTTCTCCTTTTTTAGGCAGTGGTATATTTTCTTTTGTAATAAACCATGTCTTCTTTTAGCTCGCTTATTAACTTATTGTAATCTTCTTCAGGAAGTGAACCTTTTACACTTTCCACCGCTTTCATTTTTCCTTCGATCCTAGATACTTCAGTTATGAAAGACAATTGCTCATCAGCAGGAACAAAAACGTTGTATCTTTCATGAATAAGTTCGCCTAGATACTTCTCACCAGATGAAACTTGATCCAAACCAACAATACCCGAAAGGGATCCGATCCTTTTTGTTTTAAAGACATAACTGGTTGTCGTTTCTAACTCTTTAATATTATATCTAATTGCAAGAAAATTTACTCTGTATTCATTGTAGTAATCCAAAATAATATCATTAATAAAGGAATCTATAGAGTCCTTAACTCCCTCATCTAATCCTTCCGTCTTCATTTTTGGCGCAGTAGCTTTTTTGTATAACAAATATCCAACAACAACCACAGCAAGGCCTATACCTATTCCTAAACTGATTTCTAAGCCCAAATCATTTCCTGACCCTTCTTTTAAATCTTTTTCCATATACAAACTATTTTCTTGATTCTTCTCTAAATCCTGTAAGTAAGAATTATTAACTAATTCCCTTTTTATATACATTTTCGTAAGGTTTTAAAATGGGAATTCACTTCATCCAGCCTTTCTTGAATACTGACTATTTTTAATTGAAGGATAGTTTTTTGCTCATCAGCCCCTTTACTATTTTCTAGTAGATCATTAGAATTCGATTTAATTTTTTTCATCTCGGTATTAACATTATTATGAACCTGGTTTATGTTCTCCTCAATAACATTATGGATATTCGCCATTACTTCCTTAATAACATTATTTACATGGGTTTCAAAAGCAATTCTAATTTCAACATAAATTCTACTTTTTACGGAATTCTTGTTAATTCCCCAATTAGAACCACAGGTTTCCTTTAATTTCTCTACAGACAACTGGTTAAAAGAAATATTTTCAACAATAGCAGAAGGATTTGCAACAACACATGAGAGAGAACCTTCATAAACGTTAACATCACTTATTATTACTTCAAACTTATTAGAGAATGTCTCCAACAAAGAATCGATTTCCTCCTTGACTGATAACTCGTTCAGTAAAGAATTATGAATCAGGTTAGAAATGTTTACTAAGCTTTCTCTCGTTTGGTGTGGTGCATACTTTCTTAAAGCTTGAATGGAATCATTTGTGGCATCTTCTAGAGATCTTTCAAGTGATTTCATTCCCATACTCTTAAAATCCTGTAGGCGCAGATTCAGGTTTGATATTAATCTCGTAACAACTTCATCCTGAGTTACCTTAAACTGTCTCTTAAATTCTTCAATTTTATCTATTACCTTATTTAGTTTATTTATTTTCTCCTTAAGTTCAGCATCTGATAATTCTAGATCTCTTAATTTTTCCTTTGTAGTATGTAAATCTGATATTATAGAAGTTTCATTGGTTTTATAAACATCATATATAAATCCTACCGCTTTGTCTACTATTGTTTTACCAGTTTGATCCATCAAGTGACTTCTTAAGCCAGTAACAAATTCTTCAATAAAGCCGTTATTTTTAATGAAGGAGGGGCTTTCGTCCATTATTCTTTCCAGATGAAATTCTTCATCCTCATTTAGCTCGATGTTATTTTGCTGTTTATAGTTTATTAACGCGGAAAGTGTAGATATAGGATAAACACTTTTTTTAGCAGTTATAAATTTTCTTTTCTGAAGCTCTTCATCTTCCAATAAGGATTTTTCTACAAAAGATTTTGCTCCTTCGTAATCTTCACTGATGTCAGCTTTTGTCAATGCAAAGAGAATCTTATCTGTTGGAACAGAACTCAAATGTTGATCTATAAACTCGTAATCCGCGCTACTAAGGGCCTGGCCGGCATAGAATAGATATATTACAGCACATGAATTTTTAATCCAATCTTCTGTTACTTTAGAACGAAGTTCATTTCTATCATTTATACCAGGAGTATCTACAAACACTACCCCCTTAGCTAATTCATTATCCACTTTAATATCTACCTGCTTTACAAAAGGAGTTCTATGCCCCCCTTTTGAAACATAGTTTCTCAGATCATTTAGAGCAACACCTTCTACTATTTTATTAGTGGAAGTAATGAATGATTCGATCTGTAAACCTTCTAAGGCAGCCTTGTTGACATCTTCTTTTAAAAATTCATCATAATAGGTTGTTGAAGCTCCAGTATCATTGGTGACTTTTTGGCTTTTTAAAAGCTCCCATTCCTCTGTTTTATAATATGTTACTGTTGCAGAATTTTCTTCGCCATATCTGACTGTAGTTAGTTTAGCTGTCCAGGGAGTATCATCTGCAGGTAGGACTTCTTTATCGTTAAAAAGCAAATAATTCAAAAATGAGGATTTTCCAGCATTTATTTGTCCACAAACACTAATAGTAAATTCTTGTTTTTTTAAATTCTCCTGTACCTCCCTTACATTTTCAACAGTATAAGATTTTTCTCCATGAACTACAGGCACAAGATTATTAGAAATTAGATCTTCACAGGCAATGTTTATTTGCTGAACCTTGGCAGTGTATTCTTTTAAAATATTTTTTTCCGCAGTTTTATTCTTCAATATAATGTCCTCCATATTAGTCTAGTTTTTTCTTAAGGTTATCAATCAAATTTAAAATTTCTGAAGTGCTGGATTTAAAAGATTCAGAAATTCTAATATTGGATTCTAATGTTGGCAAATAACGCAAGTTCTTAGCCTCAATAAGATCATATATCAACAGGTTACTTATTGAATCTTCTAAAACTTCATCAGGCACCACTAGATCAATATTCGATTTGTGGAAATTCAGCGCTTCTATGTATCCCTCTATTTTGTAAGGTTCAAAATTTCTATGATAACCAATAATAGCCGCCACACTACTGTTAATTAAACCGTCAACCAAGATTCTTATTAAGTGGTACTCATCTTCTCTGATTTCCTCAATTTTGGAGTACTCGTATAAAACCGAATACTTTATGACATTTTCATATATATTAAAACTTTCATCCAAATATGAATGGAACTTTTGTGAAATGAATGTACGAAGTGAATCTATAAATTCTTCATCTTGTAAATTCTTCATGTGTATATAGACATCATCAGAAAATACACCTGAATCAACATATTTAACAAATAGGAAGCTTCCGAGTTCATCAAAGAAAGAGGTGTAAAACACTTTAAAACTGGCATCTATCTTAGTTTCAAAATCTTTTGTCAGATTTTCATATATAAGCTTAGACTCATTAATTAAATCATTGTTTTCTTTAATTATATTCTCGTAATTCTTAACATCCGCCGTTAAAACATCTTGATAATTGTGTAATTCATCTTTTATGAGATTTCTAAAGTTATCGCATTTGCTTACCAGTGTTTGATTTAGTATTAAATTGACTTCATTGTTTCGCACATTATCAATTTTCTCGACAAGAGCATCATGATACCTCGTGTAACTGGTTATATTTAAAGGGACTAAATCGAAAGACTTAGTGGTCGTAGATGTTTTTAATATAATTTCTGAATTAGAATTAGATATTTCAAAACATTCTGAATTCCTTACAGACTTTTCAATTTCAGAGGATATACTTTTTAAATTTTCATTGAACGAAGTACGTTTTGTAACTTCATCCAATACTTTTTTCGAAGAATAGAGAAATACATCTTCTAACAACTCCTCATTTAAAATTTCCTTTCTTATTTTTTCCCTTACTCTAGGAGGCTTTGTGTCTATTTTGTTTATAACTCCTATTACTTTAGAACTACTGCCTAATTCCTTTAGTTTATTATATTCAGTTTTGTCACCTACTTTGTTGGCATCAAATATCCAAACAAGTAAATCCAGCTCATCTATCCAACTCTTTGTCAATTCATCATCTTCCTTAGAGGTAGATGAAAAACCTGGAGTGTCTATTATCGTAAAGCGAGAAAGATTTTTAGAAGGATACTTGATACTATAATGAGATAAATTCTTGCTCTTATTAATCCTATTTGTACTGCTTTCCTGATAATCCTTTATGGATATATCCCTATAGTTCAGATAGGAATCTTCATCTACAGTAACTTCTTGTATTTCAAATTTTTCACCATAAGTTAATTCAGTAATTTGGGAAGTTGCCGGTTCTAATTTTACACCTAAAATATTCTCCCCTAACAAACTATTAATCATTGAAGACTTTCCTGTACTAAAACCACCCACAAAACCAATTCTCAATGGTCTCGTATGTGAATTTATACTCTCTTCGTAATCATCAATTTCATTCTTTTTGTCGTGAAAGAAATTGATTGTGTCAAACATTAACTCCACATTTTCGTGGTGTTCTAAATCTTGAAAATATTCAAGCATTTTCTTAAGAATATCTTCAAACTCATCAAACCTGCCACCTGTAATCGTGTTCATTATTTGCCTATTTTATATAAGATTAATAGATCACCGGATATCTGATTTTTCACCTCCTTAAGTTCATCTATTGATTTTGACAGCTCCTCTTTAACCCCTGCAATTGCAGCCTCTTTAATACGAATAGGCTGGTTAATTTCAGTATCAATTTTTTCGCTTAAAATCGTATTTATCCCAATGAACACGTCGTTTACGATATGGCTTGAATTTTCTCTTAAAGCCCTGTAAACGTTAGTTTTCTGCGTTGCTTCAGTGATTTTGTTTTTAGCAAATTCTGTAACATTCAATTGATCCAGTACAGAAAGTACGGTAGTAGCAACAGCTCTCCTTTTAGAAACAGGTTTTACTGCAGGTGCCTTTTTAGGAATTGCCTTGACTGCGACATCCTGGCCCTCCGCTATTAAAGCGGCAACCTCTTCCCTTGTTTTCTCATCAGGCAAATGTTTTTCAGCTAGTTCTATAGCTTTACCACCCATGGTTACCAGAGCCATTTCGGCGAAATTTGCTACAACGCCTGCACCTCCGGTTGCGGCAGCAATTGCTCCTGCATTTATTAAAGCAGGTAACTTATTTGCTATCTGAAATACAGTACCTACTTTGTTATTGATGCTGTTTACTGTAGAATTTGATAATTTATCTAGGACAGTTGGCGGCAACTTGTAATCTTCAATAGAAACTAATTTGTTTTCTAAAACGACGGTAAATTCATTTGTATACTGGATAATAACAGGCTCTAGGTTTTGGTTATTTAAACCATTTATAAAAGATGGAACATAATCCTTGTTCAACCTGTCTAGAGTTCCATGAGTTTCATTTTTTAATTCATCAAAGTCCTTAAAAATTTTGTCGCTTTCTTTTTTAAGGTTTTGTTTCTCCAGTTTTAGATCTTCAATTTTCTTCAAGAAATCACTTTTATCCAAAGTGAGGTTAGCTTCTTTTTCCTGAAGAAAATAAATTAGATCATTCTTGAGCTTTTCAAGAGATTCCAGATATCGGGCCTCAGCTATAGCTGTATGTAATTTTGGGATCTCTACCTTAATTATTTCTTCTATTCCATTTACCCCACTTTTTTCATATAATTCAGTGTCATTAGAAGCATTCGCCTTTATGGCCATTTTAGAGGAGATAACCAATATTTTGGCATCAGAAATATATTCTCTGACAGAACCTTCAAATTCTGAAACCAGCTTCTCAATCTGGCCGGGTGATTTTGTATCCTTGAAGTTCAAAACAAAGTGGAGCTTTTCCTTTACATTCTCTGGGCAGTCCTGGATGAACGTCTGCAAACTTTTAGAAATACTCCCCATATTGATGTTGACCACCATAAAAACAACATCCATAATTGGTAAGTACCCATAAGTAACCTTAGAGTGGGTCTCATTAATGGAAGAAACCCCGGGTGTATCTATTAAAATAGTTTTTTCATCAAGTAATACAGAGTCTTTCACCTCAACTTTCAACACTCTGTTTTTCCCTTCTTTCTGAACTTCCTCAGCAATTTCGCTTACCTCGATATCTTGAATGGATTCTGAACCATTTATTTTTTCTACTATGGAAAAATGGTTTTTATCACCTTTCGTTATTTCAGTAATGATTGCTGTTGTCGGCTTATCAAAGCTTGGCAAAAATTGCTTCCGCAACAATGCATTTACTAACGTGGTTTTTCCAGAAGAAAATTCTCCCAGAAACGCAACAGACGTTTTAAAGTTTTCTTTATTCAGATCTCTTAAATCTTTAATTATTGATGTTGCATTGTTTGCTTCAGCAATAGATAATAGTTGTTCCTTCATTCTATTCTCTTATTTAATTTTTTTACTTTTATTCAACTGTTTTAAATCGTACTGTATTCCAGAAACCCAGGATTCAAATATCCCTCAGTCTTTAGATCTACCCCATGTACCCTCATAAAGGCATTATGAACCTTCTCTTTCTCATCCAGTGGATTTGCAACCATGGAGCTTATTTGTATTGCCAGTCCGCCATCGATAAATTCCCCTTTAACGTTAATGGAATGTTTAGTTTTTATTTCGAATGTTGCCATAATATTTAAAGTTATTTTTAAGCTTTTGCGGTTGATGCCTAGGAGCCCATTACATTTACTAGCTTCTCCCTCCCAATAATACTCCCCTGGTTCCTCTTATAGCCCAGCACTCTCAATCCCTCCGGAGTTTGGAATGATTTGTAGAATCCATTATTCTCCTCCTCCAATTTCTCAGGAAAAAGAACAGCAAGTTCATCGTAGGCTTTAAAGCCTTCCGCCACTATCATTTCAGGCTGCAGGCCCTCGATCAAATGTTTTGTCCACACCCGTGCCTGGTGAAATATTCTTTGGCTGAGTTCTTTAGGCAGCAGTTTTAAAAGCTTATTGAAATCGGCTACATTATCTGTAGCCCAATAGTAGAAGTTAGTTTTTACCGTATAGTATTGCAGATCCTTTTCTTTCTCTGCCTGCCGGAAAAGCGATTTGGTTTGTTCTCCTAAAGGATGAGTATTGAAATAGTATTCCAATTTTTGCAGTGGCTGGAATTCTTCCACAATTTCTCCATGCCAGTTGAAGTATCCGCCCCCGGGGTTAAACCCGATCAACAGGATTTTTGGCCGTTGGATCAGTGGACTGAACAGCAGTTGACAGCCTTTATATAAAGATTGGATTTCAGGATTTTCTTTTGCTGACCCTACGATTTGTTGATGCAAAAGAAGAGCTCCTTCAGAAATTTCTGAATAGGTTGAAGCTGGCTTCATGTTCTGGTTTAGTTATTTGGGGATTTTGAGGGTAGGGACTTAAAATCTTGTTAAATATAAAATTAATTTTAAGGATTTATTACGGGAATCCGCATTTTTTATCGGATTAATTCCAATACTATTGAATATTAATTAATTACCATTATTTCTTTTAATTTAATCATCCATTCCTATAAAGGTATTCCATAAACTTAGCTCCGCAGCAAAATGGAGACTTCCATTTTATTCTTATAGTTCATGGTAGTCTTACTTTACAGTTCTAAAATCAGAATAAGATTCCGCTTCGTCCTTTAATTTTCCTTTACCCCTACATATTAGAAAAGTCACAGACTGAAGCGGATCTATTCTTAACATTAAACAACACGAAGTAATTAACTCCGTTATTTATATTTTCAAAGATGAAAGGAAAGGGCGCCAGACTATGACGTGAGAGAAATAATGCTGAAAAAAATTACAACTACACATCTGCGAAACACCATGAAGCGCTAATTAATATAACAAGCCAGTCCGTTATTTTTTAGCGGCTTTTAATTAATTTCGCTTTATGAACCTACGCCCCCTCCTTCATTTTTATAGCATTTTATGTTTCCTATTGCTATCTTCCTGCAACAATGAAAAGATGTCTTCTGAGCTTTCTGAACAAACCAGAACAGGTTCTTCATTTATCTATTTTGAAAAGGGAGTAAATTCTAAAGAAATCAGGGATAAGATATCTAATTTTAATAAAGCGATACAAAGCATCGCTGATAAGAACGACACCCTCTATCCGCTCCTGTTAGACTATAAAATATATTACCATCAGCGTTTAAATGAATATGATAGTGCGTTTATTTTTGCAGATAGTCTTGAGCGATTGGCAACTTTTAAAAATGAAACAGGTTGGCTCGCTCTTGCGCTTTACCGAAAAGCAGCTATTAACCGTGATTTAGATGATCAGGAAAAAGTTTTTCTATATGCCTTTGAGGCACGTAAACGTTATCTTCAATTAGGGGATAGTGCAAAAGCGGCACGTAGAAGCCTGGAAATGGCAATAGCTCAAAGCAGGATGGAGGATTATACTGGTAGCCAGGAATCAGCTACTGAAGCTTTACGCCATCTTAATGAGGAAAAAGATCTCCAGTATTTAAGCAGTGCGCATAATATTATAGCTATTGCATATCGAAATCAGGGCTTTTATAAAGATGCTCTGAAGGAATATGAAAATGCACTTCGTTACGCTTCTAATTTAGATGATAGTTTAACCTATAAAAACAACATTGGATTAGTATATCGGGACTTAAAAATTTACGAGCAAGCAATTTCAATTTTTGAGGAAAGCTATGCTAAAGTTTCTGAGAATGACTACAGTTCTAAAGCAAGATATTTAAGCAATCTGGAATTTACAAAATGGTTGGAAAACAATAATAAGGATGTTTCCCCAGGTTTGCTAAAAGCTCTGGAATGGAGAAAATCTTCAAATGATCATACTGGAATTGTATCAAGTTATGAGAATTTAGCGAAGTTTTACGAAAAGACTAATAAAAATTTAGCGCTTAAATATTCTGAAAAATGGTTGAATACGGGAAAAGAAAATAACAATCTCCAGGCACAAATAGATGCATTAAAACAACTTCTCAAAATTACACCTGGCGACGAGGATTATATTTCAGACTATATTCAGCTTAGCGATAGTTTAAAAAAGATAAACTTACAGGCCAAAAATACCTTTGCCAAAATAAAATTTGATGAGGAACGAAAACAACAGCAAATTGCCGGCTTAGAGGCTTCAGCGGCTGTACAGGCCTTAGAAAACCAAAAAATAAAAACCCGGAATTATATCCTGATATTTATCATAATTCTTGCGAGTGCTCTGGCAATTTTCATCATTTATTATCTAAGGGAAAAACACAAAAAAGAGAAGATTCTCGAAACTCATAAAACAGAAACCAGAATTTCAAAGAAAATCCATGATGAGTTGGCCAATGATGTGTATAATTTGATGAGTAGTCTGGAAGCAATCGCGCCTCCAGCAACAATGGACAGAATTGAACATATTTATAATCGTACCCGAAATATTTCCAGGGAAAACAATGAAATTAATACTGGGGAAGGATATCTCGCTCAGCTTGTGTCATCGCTATCTTCTAATTGTCCAAGAGATACCAGACTTATTTTAAGAGGGGAAAAAACCATTGCCTGGAAGGATTTAAATACTGAAAAGAAACTTGTTATTTATAGGGTGTTGCAGGAAATCATGGTCAATATGAATAAACACAGCAAAGCAACTTTGGTGGCGATTATATTTTCTTCTGATAAGAATCTATTAAAAATTCAATATTCCGATAATGGGATTGGGGTCAAAAAAGAAAGCCTAACATCGGGAAATGGGGTTCAGAATATGGAAAACCGTATTTTTTCTATAAATGGAAAACTTAAATTTGAAACCGAACAGGATAAAGGTTTGAAAATACTCATCCAAATTCCAATATAGATTAAGAGTATGTTTAAAAAGGTATTAGTTGCAGAAGATATGGACAGCATTAACCACGCTGTAGCATCTGTTTTAAATGAATTGAATATTCCGAAAATAGCTCATGCCCAGTACTGCGACAAAGCATGGGTTTTGGCTAAAAAAGCTTCTCAGGATGACGAACCTTTCGATTTACTTATCTGTGACCTTTCATTTAAAGAAGATCACCGGGATGAAAAGATCAAATCTGGCAAAGAACTCATTGCGCTTTTAAAATCTGAATATCCCAACCTCAAAGTGCTTGTAAATTCTATAGAAGATCATCCTCAAACCGTTAAAGAATTATGGGAGTCTGGTAATATAGACGGTTATGTTTGTAAAGACCGCAGAGGATTAAAAGAACTAAAAATAGCGATTGCAAAGCTATGGAAAGGAGAAACTTATAACTCCCCAACAATAGAGAAGGCTTTAAACCAAAATAATTTACTGGTTCTAAACGATTTTGAGATCAACATTGTAAAATTCCTTTCCATTGGACTTACCCAGGATCAAATGCAAGAAGAATTAAAAACTCTGAATATAAAGCCCAGCAGTAAAAGTGCGATTGAAAAAAGACTAAAAGATTTGAGAGAGGAATTTAACGCCAATACGAATCCTCATTTAGTATCCATAATGAAAGACCTACAACTGATTTAATTTTAAAATTACGAAAATATTGAAGTGAATTTATTTTAGTGAGAAATGGTATATTTTGGGGTGAAGAAGTGGATAAAATTTCAGCTAAAGGTTAAAATTTGTTAAAGTGAGACCAATTCGGTGACCAATAAATTTCGCCCCTTTGGAAGGACCTGTAAACACTATAAAGTTGAAATTCCGGTCGTCCCCTCCGACAATATTTTGAACAAAAACTCCTGAATCTTATATTACAAAAAAAGGGCGGTTTTTACCGCCCCAAATTAGTCAACCAAACACAGTCTAATTTAAAAACTAGTTGAAACTAACTTTTAAAAATTTAAAGATTAAAACTTTAAGCTGTCGAAAATCTTTAAAATGTTTGCGAAGCGTAGTTTTAAAAACCAGGTGATCTTTTAAGTAAAAGTTTTCACACTGCACATCGTCACATTCTTTTAAGCCTTCCAGTTTATTTTTGTAATCGAAGAAAGTACTTAAGTGAAACTCATTTGCTTTATTTATTAACTCAAGTTGCTTCTTTAAATAAGAGGCATCTTCTTTATTTATCGCTACCCTTACAGTTTCCTTTAAGCCCGATCCCAGAATATTGCTAAAGAAATCAATTTCCTCACTAATAATAACAAGGCGCTCTTCCCAGTCTTCTGATTCCGATTGGATACTTAAAATTTGTATTTCTTCATCATCATGATGTTCCTGAAATTTTTCCATCATCTTCCTTTATTTTTGCATTTTTATTTCCCTCACAATTTGATCCACTTTTATAATATTGATAAGGTTTTTGCCCGTAGGGAATTCCCATTCTACCTCATCTCCCTGCGCATAACCAAATAAAGCCAGGCCCATAGGAGCAAGTATAGAAATCTTATTTTCTTTGATATTACTACGGTCTGGAGTGACAATCTGGTATGTTCTATTTACACCAAAGGGAGTAGCGATTTCAACTTTAGAGTTGAATCTCACCACATCTTCAGGCATATTTTTTTCACTCACAATTTTAGCAAAATCAAGTTCGTTCTTTAGTTTTTCTATGGAGGCACGATAACTATTATCTTTATAATATTGCGCCATGGAAACTATACGCTTTAAAAGCTCATATTCTACCTCTTCAATTATAATGACATCATATTTCATTTCTTCACCATTGTAATTAAGGAAAAATACCACGCTGGTTATAAGCAGTCTCAATTCTGGAAATAGCCAGAATATAAGCGGCAGTTCGCCAGTCGGTGTTTCGTTCTTCAACTTCTTTTTCAACTTTTTTAAATACCTGAAGTAATTTTTTCTCTAATTTCTGCATTACTTCATCAAGCTCCCATAATTCACCATTTCTATTTTGCAGCCATTCAAAATAACTCCCAATTACTCCTCCGGAATTACATAAAATATCTGGGATCACTGTAATTCCTTTTTCTAACAAAATCGCTTCACCTTCTTCATTTGTAGGCCCGTTAGCTCCTTCAGCAACTATTGAAGCCTTTATTTTGAAAGCATTCTCACCGGTAATCTGGTTACCCAGAGCAGCAGGAATTAGAATATCGCATTCCAGGCCAAAGAAATCTTCAGGATTCATTTCGTTTGCTTCAGTAAAGCCCTGGATAGAACCTTTTCGTGGACTCGAATGTTCAAATAATTTTTCTACTGAAATTCCTTCTTCATTATATAGTGTGGCGTGCGCATCCTGTACCGCAATCATTTTAGCACCATCTTCTATCAGGAATTTTGAAGCCCAATAGCCTACATTTCCGAATCCCTGTACAATAAAGGTTTTATCTTTTAAAGATTCTCCACGAGATTTCACAAGTTCTTTAGTGGTTAAATACACTCCAAAACCGGTAGCACGGTCGCGGCCCTCCAAACCTCCTGAACCTACCGGCTTCCCGGTTACCACATGTTGATTTTGAGAGCGTTCTGAAGTTGAAATTGTAGACATATAAGTATCCGCAATCCAGGCCATGGTTTGCGCATTGGTATTTACATCGGGCGCAGGAATATCGTGTTCCGGACCAATATTTTCGCCTAAGGCATAGGTGAACCTACGGGTAATTCGTTCCAATTCTGCATCAGAATAATTTCGGGGATCTATCTGTATTCCTCCTTTAGCTCCGCCATAAGGCAAACCAGCCAAAGAAGTTTTCCAGGTCATCCACATGGCCAGGGCTTTGGCAGCGTCTACATCTACCGTTGGGTGGTAACGTAAACCGCCTTTATATGGTCCCAGGGCGTTATTATGTTGCACCCGGTAACCGGTAAAAATTTCTACTTTCCCATTATCCATTTTCACCGGAAAATGTACCACGATCTCGTTATTGGTAATTTCAAGTATCTTCTTAATATTCGGGTTTAGATCAATGATTTCGGCCGTTTTATTAAACTGTTTAATAACCGTATCATACATACTTTGTTTAGGCATTGACTTTGTCGCTATCATTCTTTTAAAATTTTATTGAAAATGTTCACAATACATTTTTCGGTGGTCTTTCCAGGAGCAGTGGTGCCTTAAATCGCAGTTAAAACAAAGCGTTTTAAAAAGCTCACTACCTGCATGCTGCAGCTCCTTTTTGCTCTCCTCCATAACTGATGGTCTTTCCATTTCAACTATATTCATAGAATCTGTATTTTGGAAGACCTTAAAGCTAAAGCTGTGCCCTAAAAATTAAAAAATGAGTAACGTTATTTTAATCTACTGATTATCAGTGGATATAAAATAAAAATAGAATTGTTATTATTTTTACTATTGGAAAAAATTTACCCGGATGGGAGATAATTACCCGGGCTTATTTAATCTTTTCTCGTAAGGTTTTACGGTCTATTTGGAGGATCTCTGCAGCTTTAGATTTATTTTGATCTACCGCGGCTAGAACTTTTAGAATATGCTTTTTTTCTACTTCTTTTAAAGCAACTAATTCTTCATCTACAGTCGGAATCTGGTATTTCACTGAAGCAGGTAAATCTTGTGGAAGAATTTCGTTTTCGCTCATAATTATGGCCCGTTGAATTACGTTTTCTAATTCCCGAATATTCCCCGGCCAATTATAGCGCTTAAGAATTTCAACAGTTTTATCAGATAACTTTAAGCCACTTTTACCATAGTCGCGCTGGTATTTTTCTAGAAAGGTTTTGGCTAGCGGTAAAATATCTTCTTTTCGCTCCCGCAAAGGCGGCGTAAGAATATCTACCACATTTAAACGATAATAAAGATCTTCCCTAAAACTTCCTTTTTCTACCATTTCGCGTAGATCACTATTAGTTGCGGCAATTACCCGAACCTGGATTTTTTCTGAATTTCTGGCACCCAGTTTTCTTACTTCTTTTTCCTGGAGAACGCGTAACAACCTAACCTGAACCGCCAGTGAAGCCGTACCAATCTCATCTAAAAAAATAGTACCGCCATTTGCCGCCTGGAAGTAACCATCACGGGTTTCTGAAGCACCTGTATAAGCTCCTTTGGTAGAGCCAAATAATTCTGATTCCAGTAAATTCTCTGGAATAGCACCACAGTTCACCGCGACAAAAGGATTTTGGGCAAAAGAACCTTTATAATGAATTGCCCGCGCCACTAATTCTTTCCCGGTACCGCTCTCCCCTCTTATTAAAATCGTTGCGCGGTTATTTTTAACCCGTTCTATAATATCTACCAACTCTTCAAATTTTGCTGAAGATCCCACCATCCCGCCATAGTTCGATCTATTCTCTTTTGTAGCAGTAGATTTTTTTACTGAAGTCCGATTGGCTAAAGATTTTTTAACTGAAGTAAGTAACTCGGTTTTGGTAAATGGTTTAGGCAAATAATCTAATGCACCAGATTTTATCGCTGTAAGTGCATTATCTATAGAAGGATAGCCGGTAATTACCAGTTTGGGAATTTCAGGATAATGATCGTCTACATATTTCACCAATTCCATTCCGTTCATTCCCGGCATTTGTAGATCGGTAATTAGTAAATCTATACTGCTGTGCTTTAAAATATCTATAGCTTCCATCACAGATCCAGCCTTGTAAGTATGGTAATTCTCCTGTTTTAGGTGGCGATCCAGCACCTCCAGCATATCGAAATCATCGTCTACGATTAGTAAGTTTTCTTTGCGTATAGACATCTTAGAAGTTTAATGGTAATTTAATTTTAAAGATACTCCCTTTTGGGCTGTTTGGGGCAATACTAATTTCTCCTTTATGACTTTTAATAATGCCGTGGACCACACTTAAACCAAGCCCTGATCCCTCACCCAGCGGTTTAGTAGTATAAAATGGTTCAAAAATTTTATCTCTTACTTCAGGATCAATTCCTTTTCCTTCATCGGCAATTTCAATAGTATAATGTGTTTGTTCGCTATAAACCGAAATAAGAATTTGCGAATTTTCGGGTGAATAATAGATCGCATTAATTACTAAATTAAAAAAGACCTGGGTTAATTGTATGGGGTCTACCTGGGCCTTTAAAGCAGGATCCTGAATATTAAATTTAAACCGAATTTTCGCTTTCTTAAAATTAGGCTTTAAAAGCGAAAGTGCCTGGGTAATTACCGGTTCCACTTCAATTTTTTTAATGTCTTGCGGCATATCACAAGAGAAAAACATCAGTTTTTTTACTACCTCCCTGGAATAAATCGCTGAATTAATAATTTTTTGTGCATCCCGCTTTGTTTGTTTTTCCGAAGTTTTTTCTTCAATAAATTCGGCAAAACCTAAGATGTTACCAAGCGGAGTATTTAGCTCGTGAGCTATTCCCGCGGTTATTTCTCCTAATATAGCTAAACGGTCATTTCTTGCGGCTATTAGTTTGAGATGTTCTTCCTGAATTTTAATATTTTGGCGTTCAAAAAAAAGGGCGACCTCATAGGCTATCTTATCCAAAAGTCTTTGTTCTTCTACCAGAAAATGCGCTTTAGATAAATCTGAAGCCGGGTAATGCACTTTAATAAAGCCTACTTCATTTTCAGAAATTTTAATTATACTTTTCTGGGAATAAGCTTTTTTTGGAATTGGGTTGGAGCTTAAATGATAAGATTCACATTGTATCTCTACAGTAGCCAACTCTGGAAAACGCCAGGCATTTTTAAGAATTTGCAGAATAGATTTCAAAGTAGCTTCATAAGAACCATCAAATTCTCTTAAGGCAGACGAAACCTGGTAAAGACAGGAGAGTTCTTTAATTCGCTCTTGCAACTTTTCTTCTACCGAAATACTTTGGGCATCCATCTCTAAAGGCTTCTTTTAGCAAATATAGATAGAAAGAGTTGTTAAAGATAAAAATGCCGATGAACAATTAAAACCTCATCTAATTTCCGGTTTCAAAAAACTAAAATCAAAAATATATAATCAAAGATATTTAGTGATATTCTCATTGTATATTTGAATATTAAACCCTGAATAATTGTACTTGTTTAAAAATATAAATGAAAATAGGAGCCTTCAATTTCTTATTGGAATAGGAGCTGTTCTTTTGATCTCTTTTATTTTTTATCTCTTTATTGACTTTATTGGTTACCACGTAGTTGCACTAGTCTTACTTTTAATGGTTTCTATTCTAGCCATGTTTTTTAAGATTCTTCCAGTGGTGATCGTGGCCGTGTTGAGTGCCTTAATCTGGAATTTTTTATTTATTCAACCTCAACTTACTTTTAAAATAAACACCCCGGAAGATGCACTTCTGTTTTTAATGTATTTTGTGATCGCTGTTATGAATGCGGTATTTACAACCAAAATAAGGAAGGCCGAAGCCCAGGCCAGGAAAAGAAAGGAAAAAGAAAAAACTATCCATTTATATAATACGCTGTTTAATTCGCTCTCGCACGAATTAAAAACACCCATTGCTGCCATAATTGGATCTGTAGACACGCTGAAGGAAAATACGCACAAGCTTTCTGCAGAAAACACCATGGATCTCTATAACGAAATTGAAATTGCCGGAAATAGACTAAATGGGCAGGTAAAAAACCTCCTCAATATGAGTCGTTTAGAAAGTGGAGCTATTAGCTTACAACTTAATTGGTATGATATAAATGAGATTATTTATAATGTGATTGATCATAACCAAATAGGCGACAATAAGCATAGAATAATTTATCATTCCAAAGACCTGCCCCTTTTTCAATTTGATGGAACTTTAATTGAACAGATATTACATAATATTATTCATAATGCAATTCAATATACTCCGCAAGGATCCACAATTAAGGTTGATGCCACAGCAACAGATCTAGCTTGTATTATTAAAATTTCAGATAATGGAAACGGATTTCCAGAGGAATATATAAAACGGGTTTTTGAAAAATTTTATCGATTACCAAAATCGGTTACCGGAGGAACGGGCCTTGGCCTTTCTATAGCCCAGGGATTTGCCCAGGCTCATAATGGCAAAATTGAATTACGAAATAAAGTAGAAGGTGGTGCAGAATTCACTATTACCATTCCTGCAAAAATGACCGACCCAAAACATTATCAAAATGAATAATGCAGAAATTCTTATTATAGATGATGAGCCACAAATTAGAAAATTGCTCAAAATCACCCTGGAAAGCAACGATTATAAAGTGGTTTTAGCCGAAACAGGTAAAGAAGGTGTTCATCTGGTTGCAAATCACACTCCCGATCTGGTTATTTTAGACCTGGGTCTCCCCGATAAAAGTGGCCATCTGGTTCTAAAAGACCTTAGAGAATGGTATGATAAGTCTATCATCATACTTTCTGTACAGGACGACGAGGCAGATATCATTAAAGCTCTTGATAACGGAGCATCAGATTATCTTACAAAACCATTTAGAACTGGTGAGCTATTGGCCAGGATTAGAGCTTCCCTGAGAATTAGTTTGAATAACGATTCCCAACCAAATTTGATTACAGGCGATTTGGAAATAGATCTAAGCTCAAGAATAGTAAAGAGAGATGGAAATATTATAAAATTAACTGCTACCGAATATAATTTAATCGCCCTTTTAGCAAAAAATCAGGGTAGAGTATTAACCCATCAATTCTTATTAAAAGAAGTTTGGGGCCTGGGTTATCAAAACGAAACCCAATATCTCAGGGTTTTTGTAGCACAACTTCGAAAAAAACTTGAAAAGAATCCCAATAACCCCAAATACTTAGTTACAGAAAGTGGTGTAGGTTATCGTTTTGTTTAATCTTTATAAAATCTTTATACCCTTGGCGCATATTTTATATTCTACTTATAACCTTAAAACTAACTTTGCAACAAAACTTAATAGCAGTATTGTGGCAAAACTTCAGAAAAAATCCGAAACAAAGATTAATCAATCTTATTCCCATCTTAAATGGCCCGCAATTATAATTGGAGTGTTAACGGTAATTCTAGTAATAATTATTGATTATTGTACCCGCCAGGGAACTATATAACAAAGGTTAGGATGTCATCATTTTTCAAGAATATTTTACCAAAAATATACCAGGGGTATAACCTGAATAAAGTTGCAGGGATTTTTAGCATATTTGGAATTATCCTTCTCATTTTCGATTTGGGCTTTACCCACCTGGAAGACGAAAAACTTTTTTTAAAGAACCTTTATTATGTAGTTATAAGCGCTGGGTTCTTAATTGTGCTAATTAGAAGTCTAATACCCAAACAGACTATCCCTAAAAAAGTACTTCTTTTCGACTGGATACTCAGTATTGTCTTTGGCTTACTCATTCTAATTAAAATAGATTTTATAATAGAAAATTTTAGTTTTCTACAGGTTTTTAATCACATGGGATGGATTTACCTCGTACTCTGTCTTTTTTTTATACGCGAAGTTTCTTCTTTTAAAGTAAACTTTAAGAAAGAGTATTTGAACCCGGCTCAATTGTTTGTTGGCAGTTTTCTTTTAATAATTTTTTTAGGCACGCTATTATTGCTGCTTCCCAAAGCCACGCACTCCGGGATAGGTTTAATAGATGCTCTATTTACTTCTACCAGCGCTGTTTGTGTTACGGGATTAATTGTAGTTGATACCGGTAGCTATTTTACCACTTTTGGCCAAACGGTTATTATGATCTTAATTCAGTTAGGCGGACTCGGGATTATGACCTTTGCCAGTTATTTTAGCTACTTTTTTAGGGGAAATACCTCTTACGCCAATCAACTTATGTTAAAGGATATCAGCAATTCAGAGAAAATAGGCGAAGTTTTCGTAGTCTTAAAAGAAATATTGCTTTTAACCTTTAGTATTGAAGCGGTAGGAGCCTTTTTTATTTACCTCAATTTAGATAAAGCTTTAATAAACTCAGTATCTGAGCGTATTTTCTTTTCTATTTTTCATAGTATTTCGGGTTTCTGTAATGCAGGCTTCTCTACCCTGGAAAATAGTTTATATGAACCTGGATTTCAATTTAATTATCCGCTACACCTAATTATTGCCTGTTTATTTATTTTGGGTGGTATTGGATTTCCTATTCTATTAAACCTTTATAAATATTTGAGGTATTATTTTATACAAAAATTAAAGAAGTTTAAAGATCCTAAACAAGTTACTTATATCCCCTGGGTTTTAAATCTTAACTCGAGAATTGTTCTATTTACTACCATTATTCTTTTAGTGGTGGGCACGGGATTTTTCTATATGTTTGAATACAATAATACGCTAAGCGGGCATAGTGAATTTGGTAAAATTGTTACGGCATTTTTTGGGGCTGCAACTCCAAGAACAGCAGGTTTCAATTCTATTGACACCTCGGCTTTAAATTTTTCAACTTTAATGCTGATTTTTCTTTTAATGTGGATTGGTGCCTCTCCAGCTTCTACAGGAGGAGGAATAAAAACAAGTACATTTGCCCTGGCTACTCTAAATTTTTTCAGTCTTGCTAAAGGAAAAGATAGAATAGAGGTATATAAAAGAGAGGTATCTAATATCTCTATAAGAAGGGCTTTTGCTATTATTTCTCTATCTCTTTTAGTAATTGGCATTTCTTTATCGCTTATATCATTTTTTGAACCAGATCAAGCGATTATACCTATTACTTTTGAAGCTTTCTCGGCATATAGTACGGTAGGTTTAAGTATGGGAATCACGGCCGGTTTAAGTTCAAGTTCTAAACTGGTAATAATCGCTACCATGTTTATAGGCCGGGTTAGCATGCTTACCTTACTTATAGCAATATTGCGCAATATTAAACACCTTAACTATCGTTATCCTTCAGAAGAGATATTAATCAACTAAAGCAAACTACATGAAATATATTATTATAGGTTTAGGCAATTTTGGTGCTTCCCTGGCAGAGAAATTAACTTCCATGGGAAACGAAGTGATTGGCGTAGATAGTAACCTGGATAAAGTGGAAGCCATAAAAGAAAAAATTACCCACGCTATAAGTCTTGATGCTACCGATATTAATGCGGTAACTAACTTACCGCTAGAAGATACTGATATAGTAATTGTTGGTATTGGAGAGGATAAAGGTGCTAATATCATGACAACCGCATTAATGAAACAACTTAAAGTTAAGAGGTTAATTAGTCGGGCCGTGGCTCCTTTACAGGAAACAGTTTTAGAAGCAATGGGTGTGGAAGAAATAATTCATCCTGAAGAGGAAACTGCAGAACGCTGGGCTAAAAAGCTTAACCTGGAAGGCGTA
>VMHT01178444.1_pt1 | contig 31829 bp, 40 predicted proteins | sample 4693611 | NCBI WGS metagenome assembly VMHT01 (sample SAMN12280063, study PRJNA550983) | marine metagenome | isolation source: seawater sampled from same location over 5 years 0.02-0.2 micron viral filtrate | place: USA: collected off the coast of southern California halfway between the port... ...
CCGGCAGTCTTGCTTTATTTCAACAAGCAAGCACCACAGTTGGAAGCATATCTGTTACTAGCTCTGCTACTGCCTACAACACATCCTCAGACCAACGCCTCAAGGACAACATCGTAGACGCACCTTCCGCTTCTGACGACATCGACGCCATCCAAGTACGTTCATTTGACTGGAAAGCTGACGGGTCACACCAGAAGTACGGCATGGTTGCTCAAGAACTACAAAGCGTTGCACCAGAAGCTGTTACTGGAGACGCTAACTCAGACGACATGATGGGCGTAGACTACTCAAAGCTAGTGCCTATGATGATGAAAGAAATTCAATTACTACGTGCCAGAGTGGCACAACTTGAAGGAGCTAACTAATGGCTACATGGACTATCGCAAATCTCGAAAGACAATTATCGACAGGGGGCGTTACAGTGGCCCACTGGCGTGTTACTGAATCTGAAACTGTTGGTGACGACACATTCACTGCTTCTGCATACGGCACTGTAGGCTTTACACCTGACGCCTCTGCTGATGACTTTGTTGCTTACGACAGCCTGACAGAAGAAGTTGTTATGGGCTGGGTACACGCAGACGTAGACAAGGATGCTACTGAAGCGGCACTAACAGCTAACATCGAAGGCCAAAAGAACCCTGTATCTGCTGATGGTATGCCGTGGTAAATAGTGCAAAAAAATGTTTATGGATATTGTTAATTAGTGTTGTTAGTCCCGTTTTTGGGCAGGACACTCCTGAAATAGATCCAGTGCCTGAGGTAGATCCTCCGCCAGTTAGAGATGATGGCGAGTATGACCCAGACATTGGTGGAGATGACACTAACATTGAGGGTGACTTAAACACGTCTAACTCAAACAACGGCAATGTCACTAAAACATTTAACGGTGCGGGGTCACGGTCTATGCCGGCAAGCACAGCCATAGCCCCCTCGTTAATGAGTAACGGAACACAGTCGTGTCTTAAATCGATATCGGGTGGTGTTCAGTTAGTTGGTATTGGTTTGTCGTCTGGCATGTATCGCCAGGATGAAGAGTGTAATCGGAGGCTTAACGCGATCACGCTTTCTAACATGGGCATGAAGGTAGCTAGTGTAAGCCTTATGTGTCAGAACGCGCAGGTATGGCGAGCTATGTTTATGAGTGCAACTCCCTGTCCAATCATTCGCTCAGGACGTTTGTTGGTAGGAAAGAATGCACTGTTAGCCATAAAAAAAAATCCTGAATTATGGATTCCTGATTATGCAGAAGCATCAGACTTTTACGACAGGCTTTTAGCTGGGGGCGGTAATGAAGATAGCGAGCAAGATTCTAGTGGCGATAGTCTTAGCGAACGTTTCCGCTCCACTAAGCGCGACAGAAATTGATGATCTCGTAAACACTTCTCAGAGCATAAGAGATACGTTTGCTTATGGCATTAAAACAATTGCAGGTGGTGAGTCTTATGCCGGTCAAGGTTACATTGCTCCAGCTATGGCTAAAGATGGACACATTACTACTGAACAACAGAATGCCTATAACGCGGCTGTCTCTGCGGTTATGGCGGCTACTTACACATACAATCCTGGCGCAGAGGAGTACTTTCAGGATCAAGCGGATCAAGCCATGGATCAAGTATCAGAAATGATCGATGCGTATGTAGAGGCGGCACAAACCATCATTATGGTTGCAACCGTTAATGAAATGGCACAGGACGCACAGACGGCAGAAGATGAACGTGAAGCTATGGCACTACAAGAGTTTATGGGTGCTAACGATGTAACGTTACAGGATGAGGAAATTGAGGCTTACAACGATGCCCTATCTAACACTGAGCAAGCAATACAGGTGGCCGCCGCATACATGGCAGTTGCTGGTGATGAAGGCTTGTTAGAGCAGGCTAATGACATGGCATTTGATTTGCGTGTGACGTATGAAGAAGCGGCCTCTGTATTCTTTGATTTAGATACAACAGCGGTTTGGGTGTCGTTTGATGGTGGTGGCACCATTCAAGGTTTACAGGTAGGCAATTACTTTGTATCGCCTGAAGATGTTTTAACTAGAGCGGAAACGCAAGATTTCTGGACTACTAGCCCCGAAGGTGGTTGCTGGTTTGCTGAAAATCAACAGGAGTGTTTGAACGGTGGCCCTTGAAGACTTAGAAGTTAATGTCGGCGGGACGTCCATCAAGGGTGTTTGGATCGCTATTGTGCTGACATTTGGTTCAACAATTGGTGGCGGAATCTGGGCGGCTTCTCAGTTCTTTGCACAACTAAACGAGCAATCTGAATCGGTGATCTCGGCTACGGCACAGGCTGACGCTCTGGCAACACGCTTTAACGACCTGCGCGATGCTAACTCTATTCGCTTACAGGATATGGATAAGAAGCTGTCAAACATGGAGCAGGCCATGACAGCGGCTGATGTAGAAAACCTACAGGGCAAACTTGCAGAACTGGGCGCTAACCTTGTGCAGATTATGGATGCTCAACAAGAATTACTGGATTTACGTGATCGTATTAGCACAGTAGAGAAGACATCATCAGAAACAGAGTTACGTGTATCTGGAAAGCTAGACTCCTTAAACACAATTGATGATCGCTTAAAAAGATTTGAACGGGATATGGATGATCTATGGATGGCCATAGATGCAACTAACCCACTAGGTGGTAACTAATGGATACAGCAGAAGAGGCATTGCGCCGCATTGAGATACACGAAGCTGAATGTCGGCTTATGCGTGAGATGATGGAGAAGCGTTTAGATCAAGGTGCTGAGCGTTTTAACAAGATCGAGCGCATGCTGTTGGCTATGTATCCGTTTATTATCGCTTGCCTTGGTGCGGTGGAGTACTTTTCATGAACTTTAAAAATATTAAAGGTTTGATAGGTGATCTTGCTCCTACCCTTGGAGCGGCCCTAGGAGGCCCTGTAGGGGGCGCGGCGGCTACTATGCTGGCAGACGTACTGGGTTGCGATCCTACGCCTCAGAAGATCGAGAAGGCCCTCCAGCAGGCTACCCCAGAACAGTTAGCTGAAATCAAGAAAGCTGAACTTGACTTTGAAGTCAGGATGAAAGAGCTTGAAGTTGATGTATTCGCGTTAGAAACGAAGGATATACAACATGCAAGAGATTCTTTCTCAGAGGATTGGACAGCAAGGGCGATTGCGCTTTTGTCTATCTTGCTCTTTGGTGGCTATGTTTTGCTCGTTACTCTCCAGCCTGCTGATGACAACGACCTCAATGTCGTTAACTTGGTGCTGGGTTATCTCGGGGGCATCGTGTCTTCTGTGGTGAGTTTTTACTTTGGTGCTAGTAAGTCGGGGTCTAAGTAATGGCATATTATGTAGGCAATCAGCAGTTTCCTAGCGTCTATGCGGCGGCTAGGTTTTTAGCGCAGAATCCACAGCCTGGAATGACTATTACGTCTACTCCTGTTGCGCCTGCTGGCATGCTTACAAAGCCTGCTCCTACTACCAAGCAGACAAGCCCTATTGGTACGCCTAGTGCGCCACCTAAACAGATGCCAGGGGAGTCAGGGCCATTCGATCCTAACGCTCCAGTGCCAACTCCTGCACAAGCACCACAACAAACTGCACCTGTAGGAATGCCTAGTAGTGATCCTACAAAGAGACAGTCTGGTGAAACTGGGCCGTTCGATCCTAATGTTGAACCGCCAGCACCTGCACCTGCACCAGAGCCTGAAGCAGAACTAGCACCGCCTAAACCTTTGCCGGATACAAAAGAGCCTGCGCCAGAACCAGAAGGCATTACTACCTTTACTTTCTTTGAGGGTGTTGAGCGGGGTGACGCCAACCCTAACGCACTGTATGCAAGGGGTGATTCCACACAGGTAACAGAATCTGAGCTACGTGAGTACTTCAATGCTCAGGGTTCTCAGATGCTCAAACGATCCTTCGGTAACTTTGATAACTATCTTGCTTACATGACTGAGCGCGAGCAGTTAATTCAGTCAGGTGATTATGATGTAGGTAACTGGGATGAATACACCGGAGCCTTAACCGAAGATGAGTTAATGATTCTTGAAGGCGAGGATCTTACTCAATACACCGATAGCGATCAGGATGTTTATACAGAAGCCTATGGCGAGCGGATGCAAGAGCAGTCAGCCGCTTACGATAACTGGGTTAACTCTGAAGCTAACCAAGCATTGTTAAAAAAGTATGGCGTTGGCTCTACTATCTACAACAGCGACGGTGATAAGTACGAGTGGAACGGCTCTGCCTATGTAAAAACAGTTAAACAGGATCAGTTAGGTCTTGTTGACTATGTAAAGATGGGCATTGTTACTGCAATGGGAATTATGACTGGCGGGGCAGTATCTGCTGTTGCTCCGTCATTAGGAACTGTTGGCTCTTCTGTTGTAAGCAATGCTATTACTCAGGCTATTACTACTGGCTCTATTGATCCCGATCAACTTTTACAAACAGCGGCTACTGCAGGATTTGGTCAGGCACTCAATCAGTTTATTGGCCCCGAACTTAAAGAAGCTTTAAACGGCTTAGATATTTCAGAAATAACAGGCATTGAAGAGCTAGATAATGTTCTTAATGCAATGGGCCAAACAGCTATTCGTCAAGCCGTATTTGATGGCCAGCTAGACATGGAAGGCGTTCTTGCATCTGGTTTGTTAACTGGCGCTCAAGAATTTGTTGAGTTTTTGTTTAGCGATCTTGCTGGTCAACAAGCAATTTCTGAAGAGCAACAACGAGAGTTAGAAGAGCGTTTTGCAGAATACGCGGCTATTGTTGATGAAGACACAATGGCAGAAGTTAACAGAGTCATGGAAAACACTGTTAATGAAGCTATAGCCGCACAACAAAATGAAGCAATGGCTAATCAGCTTCAGGCTTTAGCAGGAAACTTGCAGTCTATTTATGAACAGGCTTATGACGTATCTCCTCAGCCTAGCGGCCCTTCTTTAGAAGACTTTATGGCTAGCTCAGTTGACGATGCAGACTCAGAGCTTGCAGATACAACAGCAGAATTAACAGAAGCAGATCAAGAGTTTTTGGATGTTGAACCATTCCAAGAGTTTGATGACCCTCAAGATATAAAAAATCCATTTGAAGGCGATGAATTAATTAATGGCGTTTACTATAACGAAGCTGGATTCCCTGTAGGCGTTAGCCCCGACGCTACTCCTGAACAAATTCTTGAGCAGTTTGTTAATGACAAGAATGCATGGACTACAGCAACTGGCGTATCTGCTCATGGTTTACCTGATGATGCTTTAGCAATTTTAATAGGCGAAACACTATCAGCAGATGGGACTACCGAAAGCCTTCAGGGATTAAGCGACCTTTTAAAAGCCAATAATTTAGTTTTGGCTCAAGACTCGGCAGGTGCCTACATATTAATTTCAGGATCTAGTGATGTAACATCAGGGATTCATTCAAGCATTGATCAGGATGCTTTGTTAAACCTTGAGTTTGTTGGCGATCAACAATTTGTTCCGCCGCCCACTTCTTCAGAAGACAATCCTCTTTTAGACCCCTTAGACACAAGTGATGTTACTTCAGAAATACGAGACATTTTGCTTGATGTTCAAGAAGCGCCAACAGCACCGCTTGAAACAGAAGTAGAAGTAGAGCCTTTTGAGTATGAAATTGAACCGGAAGTAGTTCCTGAGCCTCCACCCGAGCCAGAGCCACCAGAGCCTGTAGAAACGCCAGAACAACCACAACAAGATGATGGCAGTGTGGGTGCGCCTACTCCAGCGCCAGTGCCAACGCCCGTACCGGCACCTGCTCCTGCGCCGGAACCACCGCCAGAGGATGATACGCCAATTACTAGGACTGTATTTCCTGAATATTTCCCTGAGCCACCACCAGAGCAACCGCCTGTAGATCCTCGTCAAACACCTGATTTTCCTGGTGGGCCACCTCCTGTGCCAGTTGAAGGCCCTCGTGGTGAAGCAGGCCCAACAGGGCCACAAGGCCCGCAGGGTGATACTGGACAACCTGGACAACCTGGAGAGCAAGGGCCTAGAGGCGATACTGGCCCAAGGGGAGAAACCGGAGAAACCGGAGCGCCAGGAACACCAGGAGCGCCAGGTGAGCGCGGTGAAACCGGCCCTCAAGGGCCTCAAGGTGCGCCAGGCAGAGATGCAGACCCCGAGGTAATTAGGGGCATTGTTCAGGAAGTTCTAGAAAACACTCCGTTTGCTACGCCTAGTGAAGTAGCTGATGCAGTAGCTCAGGCTGGCTATGCTACGCCGGCAGACATTGGAACTGCCCTTGCCCAAGCTGGTTTTGCTACCCCTGAAGACATTACTCGCGCAGTAACAAGTGCTGGGTTTACCACACCAGAAGATGTTGCTAATGCTTTAGCAAATGCAGGGTATGTAACTCCTGAACAACTAGGTAGCGCTCTAGCGGCATCAGGTTTTGCTACACCGGCAGACGTAACAAACGCTATAGCTAGTGCTGGATTCACTACGCCAGAAGATATTGATCGAGCCTTGCAGGGCGCTGGCTTTGCTACGGCAGAATCTGTTGCCGCAGGTCAAGCCCAAGCGGAGCAAGAGCGCAGAGACTTACAGCAGGCACTACTTGCAGTAGGTGGTGACGTTAATCGCTTAGATGCACAGACACGCCAGCAGTTTGAAGAGTTTGGTGAAGATGTTAATGAGTTGTTTGCTGGCGTTAACGTAGACATTGAAGGCTTACGTGCAGGCCAAGTTAGTCAGGAAGAAGCGTTTAGGCAGTATCAAGCAGATGCCGCAAGTCAAGCGGCTCAAGCAACTACCGAGCGTCGTAACCTACAGCAGTCATTAATTGCAGTACAAGGCGATGTAAGCCAGCTTGATGCAAATACTCGACAGCAGTTTGAAGAGTTTGGTGGCACGGTTAACCAGCTATTTTCTGATGTAAATGTTGATATCAATGCATTGCAGGCAGGCCAGATTAGTCAGGCAGAGGCACAACAAGCATTTGAACAAAGCGTGGCTAGTCAGTTTGGTGACATTACAGGACAGCTAGGCGCATTAGGCGGTCAGGTTGGCGGGTTGATGTCAGATGTAGCCGGCATTGGACAGGGTCTTGAAGGTCTTGGCGAAGGCGTTGCTGGATTAGGCGAAGGCTTAGGCGCTGGACTTATGGGTCTTGCGGCACAACAAGCCATGATGCCTGGGCAAATAGCCGCTCTTACTCCTATCCAACCTCAAGAGTTTAAAGAATTTAGGCAGGGGCTTACTCGACGCAAACTTGCGACACCACTAAAAATTGGATTGTTTACTGGAGGCGCTAGAAGCGTATGACATACCTAAACCTTATAAACAATGTATTGCGTCGGCTTCGAGAAGAAGAGACCACATCTGTTACAAGCACTACCTACGTCAAAATGGTGGGTGACTTTGTTAACGATGCTAAGACCTTAGTAGGTCAGGCGGCAGACTGGTCTGCACTACGAGAAACACTCACGATCTCAACGACCGCTTCGGACAACACCTATTCACTAACGGGTGGTGGCGACAACGTAAAAGTCATGTCGATGCTCAACGATACTCAAAACTGCTTTATGACCTATCAAACTAAAGATTGGTTTAACGATGCGCTTTACATTTCTAACGCAGTAGAAGGTGCGCCTAAGTACTTTACCTACAACGGTCTAGACAGTAACGGCGATACCCAGGTTTTAGTTGGCCCTACACCAGATGGCGTATACAGCCTTCGTTTTGATCTAACTAAACGACAAGCAGATCTAACGGCTAACACTGACTCACTGCTTATTCCTGCTCAACCCGTCATTCACTTAGCAATAGCGTTGCTTGCGCGTGAGCGCGGTGAGACAGGTGGCACATCAACTGCAGAATACTTCCAGATTGCTAACCAGTATCTATCAGATGCCATAGCAATTGATGCGGCAAAGCACCCAGAAGAGATGGTATTTAGGACGGTTTGATATGGCTCAACAACTGCAAAGCATCAATCTTGTAGCTCCGGCCTTTAAGGGTGTTAACACTGAAGACTCGCCGTTAGCACAAGACCCGTCTTTTGCTGAGATCGCTGACAATGCTGTGATCGATAAGCGAGGACGTATTGCCGCACGTAAAGGTCATACTGTCATTACGACCAATAAAACTGTGTTAGGTACTGCTTCTATACGGGGAATCAAAGAGTTTAGAGATGACGGTGGTAACACCAAGATATTTTCTGTAGGCAACAATAAGATCATGAGCGGCACAACTACCTTGGCAGATGAAACGCCTGGTAGTTACACAATTAACGCTGACAATTGGAAGATGGTGACGTTTAACGACAATATCTATTTCTTTCAAAGAGGCTTACAGCCATTAGTGTATGACAATGCTAGTAACGCAGTAGCTACGCTTAGTTCTGTGTCTGGCGCTAATGGCATGACTAGCGCAAAGTATGGCAACGAAGTTTTAGCCGCATTTGGTCGTCTTTGGACGGCAGATTTTAGTGCTGATAAGTCTACTATTTACTGGTCTGATCTGCTTCAGGGTCATATCTGGACTGGCGGATCTAGCGGCAATATAGATATTTCTACTGTTTGGCCTGATGGTTACGATGAGATAGTTGCTTTAGCCGCACACAACGACAAGCTAATTATATTTGGAAAACACAGCATTGTGCTCTATGCGGGAGCAACATCTCCTGCGAGTATGACGCTAGAAGATACTGTATCGGGTGTTGGCTGTGTTGATAGAGATACCGTTCAATACACCGGCACAGACGTGTTGTTTTTGTCGCATACAGGACTTAAAAGCTTTGGTCGGACAATCCAAGAAAAGTCACTGCCAATTAGCAGTCTGTCTAACAATATTACAAAGGACATCATTGCCGCACTACAAAACGAAACACAATTTTTTAGATCAGCATACAGCCCTGAAGAAGGCTTTTATCTTCTGACGTTTGTAGGTCAAGACGTTACATATTGTTTTGATGTAAGAGGCACCTTAGAGAATGGTTCTTATCGAACAACTCGATGGCCTTCTACTGGCTTTACTGCATATACCAGGTTAGAGAATGGTGACTTACAAATAGGTACATCTAACGGCATTAGTAAGTATGAAGGTTTTCAAGACAACAATCTTGGTTATCGATTCCGTTACTACAGCCCAAGCTTAACGTTTGGCGATAGCTCACGAATTAAGATACTTAAAAAACTAAAGCCCACATTGGTGGGTGCAAACAATGCAACAGTATTTATGAAGTGGGCGTATGACTTTGATACTACATACGCTACGGCAGAGTTTACGGTGGGCAACCAGATTACTGGTTTCTACGGTGAAAGTGAGTTTACGACCGTTGAATTTACTGGCGGACAACTTACTAACCAGCGCAGTATCAATACAACAGGATATGGCACCAGTGTTCAGGTAGGTCTGGAATCAGAAATTGATGGATCATCCTTATCACTACAGGAAATTAACGTAATGGCTTTGATAGGTAAACTGTTATGAGTTTAAACATGAACCCAACAATAGGAACTCCACTGTTCCAAACTTCACCGGCAGGCTCTTACACAGGATCTACGGGTCTTAGCCCACAACAACTAAACACCATGGTTATGGGCGGAACTCCTAGTGCAACCTTGCCTGCTTCTTCTAGCGGATTTGGAAATGTTATCGGCGGGCTAGGCGATATCTTTGGCGGGTTAATGGGAGCCGGACAATCTGTTTTGTCTTCTCCTGATGCGCTTATGGGATTGGGTGGCGGCTTGCTAACCAAAGAAGCCTATGACCGCTTAAGTGATATTGGCAAACAAGCTAAACGTGAGGCTATGGGCCTTGCAGAGCGCGGACAAATGGAGTCTGAGTTCAGGCCGTTTACGGTGACTACTCCTACCGGCGCCATGTTTACTGCGCGTATGGGCGGTCAACCCAGTATGGCACAGCCTATGCCTCCAACTTCTGGTATGCCTGCCGAAATACCACAACCTGTAGGTCAACCATCAATGATGTTGCCTCCAAATATTGATCAGTTAGTTAGCCAAATAGATATGCAAATGCCTGGTCAAATGTCACAACCTGGACAATTAAGCCCTACTGAGGCTAGAGGAAGATTATTGGATTTGCTTGGAAGCGCTCCGTCTTCTTCTCAGTTTGCTCCTCCTCCTGGAATGCCTGCTAGACCTGAAATGCCCGAAATGCAAACGGCAGACATGGTGCAATTTACAGACCCAGTAACCGGAAGGCAGATGTCTGGAAGCGGTACTCTTCAGCAATATAGAAGACAGCTAAAAGATTATTACGACAACACTCCTGGCGCTCAACAGTATTACGAAGGGCTAGAAAGGCAAGAACAAAGAGAGAGATTTCCAAGTTTATTTGGAGCTCCTCAGCCAGAAAGACTTCCTACACAGCCTACTGCTGACGGCCTTCAGATCGGCATGGAACTATCTCCTGAAGAGCGAGCGCTACAGCAACAGTTGCTTGGCGGTGCCGGCGGGTTCTTTGGTCAAGCCGCACAGCCTACCGTAGATCGTGAGCAAGCCATATTCGAGCGTATGCGGGCCGCACAGCGTCCTGAAGAAGAACGGCAACGTCTAGCACTCGAAGAGCGTTTAGCGGCTCAGGGGCGATTAGGAACGTCCTCAGCGGCATACGGTGGTGCTACACCAGAGTTACTAGCATTAAGCACGGCAGAGCGTGAAGCTCGTGATCGATCTATGCTGACTGCAATGCAACAAGCACAAGCAGAGCAAGCACAACAAGCGGCACTAGGCGGTCAGTTCTTGGGTGCTGGTTACTTGCCACAGCAACAATTGGTAGCGGCATTACAGCCTGGCTTGATTCAACAAGAGCTTGCACAGCAGGCGCAACAGTTTGGTACAGGACTCTTTGGTGAGACTGCACTGTCTGGTATCGAAGCACAGCTACTGCAAGAACAGGCACGGGCCAATCTACTGGGCGGGATCGGTAGTAACCTAATTACTGGTCTTATGAACCAACAACGTGCCGCCGCCGCACAACCTTCGGGTGGTGGTAGCTCAGGGTTAGGCGGTTTGTTTGGTGATATTGCTGATGACCTTGGTACTGTAGGCTCAGGCATCAGAAGACTTTTTAATTTCTAAGGGGCTTAACCATGGCTAAGTTTTCAGAATCATTTTTACGGTCGATGACTCAGCCCTCGTTTCAAGAGGGGTTGTTTACTGCGGCTAGGCAGTTAGGTGGACTTAGAGGTCAGTTAGAGCAAGAACGTGGCGCGATGCAACGCTTTGATCAACTAAGCAAAGCTACTGGCCAGGCTCAAGCATCTGCTTTGTCTGGTGATCCTAACGCACTTGCCCTAAACATTAGGCGCTTAGAAGAGATTAGAGATGCGGCTCCTACGCTTCAAGAAAAGCAGGCTATTGATTCGCGCATTAGTCAGCTACGAAGTATGGCTCCTGCCGCAAAACAGGCTGGGTTGAAGCGGGATATCACTGCGGTATCTCAGATTGACAATGTGCTTGATGGACTTGATGCAAGAACAGACATATCAGATCAACAGAAGTCAGAGTTAAAAGAGTCTTTGGCATTACGCAAAAACCAGCTTCTTGAAAACCCAGAGATCGAGCAAGGGTACAGACAGGATCAAGTTAATCAGTTTAGGTTTGAAGAAGCAGAGCTTGCCATGCGCGAGCAACAGTACATTCGCGATAACCAAGATGAAATTCAAAGAGCTATTCAGTCTGGTGATAAAGACCAGCTTCAAGCAGTGAGAGATAACATACCGCCCGAGTTTGCAACGATAACTAATCAGTACATTACAGGCGCTATCAGAAACAACGAGACCGTTAATAAATTTAACGAAAGATCTATAGCTCTCAACACAGCGCCAATGTCAGAAGCAGAGCTAGACAAGATAATTGCCGAGCTTCCAGAGGGTGCCGACAAAGTAATGGCCGCTGAGATCAGAGAATACAGAGAAGCTATCAAAGGCTGGAGTGATGAGACTCAATGGTCTGGCAACACAAACGCTTTAGCTAGAGCGCAAGCCGCTGAAAAAGCAATTCGCTCAAGAATGTCTGGCATTGCAAACGCTTTGTGGTCTTCAGAAATTACAGAAGAAAGAAGAATTGCGGCAGAAAATAGAGCCGTAGTTAGGGCCGCAGAGTTAGAAATGGCCAAAGGCCCAACAGACGTTGAAAGACTAAGAAGAGCAAAGCTCATAACAAAAGAAAAAGATGGTGAGCCAACGCTTCAAGATATTGCTTTGGCTGATGAGCAGTTAACAGCAGAAAATATAGATCGCCAGTTGTCGATAATTTATAACGTAGATCCAGAAAGAGCTATGGCTCTTGGTTATGAGGCAGACGATGACTCGCCAGAGGGCGCTGTAAGCTTTGATGAGGCAAAGAAAATTCTTAGTGATGACCCATCTGACGCAAACAAACAAACTTTTATAGATATCTATGGCACCGACAAGTTTAACGAGTGGCAAAAAGAGTCCGGTGACACCACTGACCCTGGCGTTTTAGATGTGGCATTTGGCGTTCCTGCTAGAGCGGTTGCCAGCGCAGTAACTCGAAATATTATTGAGCCTGCTTCTGAGGCTTTAGATTTGGCATCTACTCGTAAGAAAGTTGGTAAGGCTTTTAGGCAGGGTGGTGGCGATCTACAAAACGTAACCACTGATGAGCTTGTTTTGATCTCAAGAAACCCCAAAGGATTTGAAAGTCGCATAAACAAAATCAATGCAGAAATTGTTAAGCGCATGAGTGGTGAGTAAATGGCAAACCCATTCTTAAAAAAGCCGGTTGCGGGATCAAATCCCTTTGTTAGGTCTTCAAGACCTTCTAATCCATTTCTTTTAGAGCCTGAGCCTGAGTACAGCGCTGTTCGCTCCGGTGCCGTTGACTTCCTAGAATCTGCTTTGGGTGTGGGCGATGAACTAGATGCCGCTGTTCGGCTTCTTTCTGGTGAGGTTGATACCTACAACCAAGGAATACAGCAATCTCGTGCAGAGCTAGACGCTTTTGAAAGAGCCAATCCTGGGGCGTCCAAATTAATCACAGCCGTTGGCTTTGGTGCTGGTCTATTCGTACCTGGTGCCGGTCTTGCCAAGATCGCACAGACAGGCAGTAAGTTAGATAGGGCATTAAAAGTAGCTACCCTTGGTGCCGCCGAAGGTGCCGCGTATGGCTATCTGAGTGGCAGAGATGAAGGCCGTTTAGAAGGTGCCGCACTGGGGGCTGGACTCGGTGCTGGTCTTGGCGCTGGAGCCTCCCTGTTAACTCGCAATGCTGATGAGATTGCCGCCGCAACTCAGAAAGCTGACTCTCAACGAATCGGAGAAAAAGGCGGATTCATTGGCGGGGAGGAGGGCTTTGCAGATGTAGGAAGAGCAGGGAAAGGCCAGTCAATTACCGATGCCAGCCTACAGAAAAGAGAAAACACCACCATCCTTGATGGCGATGGCATTAAAGACAATATGGGTAAAGCCTCAAGGACGATAGGCAATATCCTTTTGGGAACTAAAGAGTGGACAGCCAAGAACGTAGGCGCCAGGGCCGCTCGTCTTATCGAAGACTCTGAGATTATGGTTCGCCATGACTTGAATGAAATCGATAACGTTTTTAATGATGATGATTTTGTTAGCGCATACAAAGTCTTTGAAGAAAACTCCGCACTAAAGAAGATGCTTCTTCAAATAAACAACAGCCTTGGGGACAAAGCTGTTTCTTGGGATCAGGCGATGAGCGTAGCAAGAACTGCCGAAGAAAAGCAGGCCGTTCAGTTGATGCGAGATCAAGTAAAGAAAATTCAAGACAAAGATCTTGTGAAGTTCCCTGACGGCGACTATATGCCAACAATCGTTACCGACAAAGACATGCTTGTGTTTGGAGTTAATAATTATGCAAACCCTGTTGAGGCGATTAAGCAATATGCTAAAGATGTCTCTATGGCGAGGGCGGTGGGAACTAGGTTTAACATTGATTTAAAAAAACTAGACATTAAAGAGGATTTAGACAACCCAAGAAGCCGCATTGATATCATCTTCAAAAGGATTGATGATGCCGCCAGTGAAGAGTTAAAACTTGCAAACGTTAGAAGTGCTGAGGCTGTTCGCAGTAACCTACAGGATGCTCTCCGATCTACACTGATTACTTCTAAGATGGGTGGCGATGCGGTGGGTGCCGTATCAAGAAGGGCGGTATCTACTGCGTTACTGGCTAACCCTATGAACGCTGTGCTGAACATCGTTGAAGGTGTAACGGCTCCAGTTTTTCAGAATGGCATCAAGGCTTGGGCGCAGACAGTGCCACGCGGGATCATCGAAACCTTTCCCACCATCTCAAAGATTACTGGCGTAAAACCTAACAAGTGGGTATCAAACGAACAGCTTGGCCTTGGTCAAAACTTCTATGGTGAAGTGGCTAACACGATTAGCAGGGAAACCATAAAGAACGCTGAGGTCTTTAACTACATCAAGGCTCCAGAGCTTGTAGGCCGTGGCGTGGATGTCCTTGGTAAAGCCCTGTATCGCGTCTCAGGTGTAGAAAAAGTAAACCGTATGGGCCAGGAAATGCTGTCCAATACGGCTGTTCAGCGAGCAGTAAACCTAGCCAGAAAAGGTGACGTAAAGTCTATCGAAAAGCTAAAGCGACACGATGGAATGAAGGGGCTGTCGCAGTCTGAGTTTGACAGCACAGTCAGCGCATTGCAGAAGATGAAGCAAGGCGGCTCGCTAGATAAAAATGAGCTTGGATATGTCCTGAACTTTGCTGGTGCGGCCATGAATAAATGGCAACCAGTTAGTGCCAGTGCAATGCCTCGTGCCTACAACGACAATCCAAACGCTCGAATGATGTACAGCATGCTGTCGTACATGAACCGGCAGATGAACAACATCCGAACTGAGGTTGGCTTGAACCTAGCTACCGTTGCAGAGAAGGGCATCAATACTAAGGAAGGTGCTGAAGCCGCAAAGACTGCAATGATTCAGACAGGAAAGTATGTAGCACTGTTCGGGGTTGTGGCTGGCGTTTGGGATGATGCTCGTAAAACACTGGATCTAAGTAAGAACAAAGACATTGCAGACGTGCTTACACCAGAAGGCATTGCTTCAGGGACAATGAATCAGCTTGCTTCCAACATTAGTAGTGGCGCTATAAACATACGAGCGAAAGAGTTTGGTGGTCAGACTGTAAGCATTAGCCCTGCTCCGTTACAGGCTATCAGTCGTACAGGCACCGGCATGTTAACGGCGGGAGAGAGAATGCTGTCTGGAGAAGAGGATCCGATGGAGCCATTGCTTCGCACTGCTCAGACATACGCTCCTGGCTTGGCTAACATCGACAGAATCCTTCGCATGACTACCGGCGAACGGCTGTTAACTGACGACTAATCCCAGCTAACAAACTCTAACCACCCTGCTACCCCTGAGGCCCGTTCGTTCTCCATACGTGCGGCCTCAGTTTTATAGTGTTTAGCGATTAGCTTCTGTTCCTTGTTCATCCTCTTGCCGAGGTTGATGTCCTCTGCCTTTTCCCTGATCAACTCCAAGGCGCCTTCGCCATAGGTATCAATGTAGTGACGGACAAAGTAATCAGGGTTGCTACCGTACTTCTGGTGACAGCCGTAGCAGTGAGCAAAGGCATTCATGCCATCGTAACGGATTCCTTTTTTTGATCGGCTAAAGTAGTGGGAGCAGTGCAATCCTGTACTGTTTGACTCGTACTGTGCGCCACACCCCTGGCACTTGAAGTCGTTGCGTAGCCTGACGCATCTACTGAACCAATGATCTGCCGCTGTTCTTTTTAACTTCACTTCAATTCATCCTTTAGTTGTTGAGGGAATGGCACATAGACCTGCTTGTTCTCTGAGAGCCACCTAATTAGCACCTCAGCGGCCTCTGAGAGTTCAGCAGGGGTAAGCTTAGTGGTGGTCTCTTTGTTGAACATGGCCTTTGCAGTGGGCTTGTAGAGCATCTCCTTTACCAGCACCTCAGTAAACGGTATCTCAAAGTTATCACTGAATGGATGCCGTACCCAGTAGCCAGCATCATTTAGCTCGATAGCTATCTGCCTGAACCACAAGTGCATGGCATTGTTCTGCCGGTCACTGCGTGTGGTGTCCTTGATCGAGTACATGATGTGCTTGCCATCCTCGTACTGCTTTTGCACGAAGCTAATAAAGAACTTCAGCTTGTTTTTGTTATCGACTATCCAGCGATGTGCAGGGTCTGTCATATTATCTCCATTCAGTTTGCCCAGTTTGCCCAGTTTGCCCAGAAATCCCCCAATGCCTTAGTTTTAGGGGGCGGGTTAGGTGGTAATCCCGCTAGGGGTGGGGGGTTAAACAAGGGCTTTAGGGGCTAACGGGGCATTCTGGGCATTCTGTTAAAGCTTGTTTTGTATCCACTCGTTATATATTTGGTAATCTGACGGCCTTGACTGTCCGGCCTCATCAACACGCATGAGCCAATTTGCAGTTTCTTCACTAAGAATGCTTTCAGAAAACTCATGCCACATTCGCCTTGCTTCCCATGCGGCACGTCCATAAACATCGTCAAGGGGAAGCTCTTTATCTGTCTCCAGCACAATGTCAATTGCCTTTAAATAAAGCCTAAACTTTTCTTCTCTAAACTTAAGCTTTACTTGTTTTTTAAATTGATATTCGTTCATTTCGCTCTCCTTACATTGGGTTCCATCGGTAATACTTCTTGCCATGTGCGCCTCTACGCTCGAGAGTGAGGTTGTTTCCCTTCAGTAGGTCGATGCAGTTACGAAGCATCTTCCTTGTACAGCCGTTAGGATTCACCTCATGGTCACTTAGCAGGTCAAACAACTCTGACTGCGCCCATAGCTTGCCTTCTTTCATCACACTACTGAGCAGAATGTACTCATCTTCATACTTGGTCATGGCCTTGCCGATGTTAATCTGAGACTTCTGCTTCTCTTTCAACTCGCTGATGTCATCGGCACTCATGAACTGCACAGAATCCACGGACTCTTCGTAGTGAACAACTGCGCTAGTTTGCTTGTACTTGAACCCACCCTCGAAACTGATCTGGCTTCGATCCTTTTCATTGATTACTAGAAGCTCTTGATAGGCGGCGAACTTATCGTTCACTGGGTCAAGGCCAAACATATTGTCTACGTCTGACTTCAGATCGCCCACACCTTCATAGATTAGGCGACCGTCCATGCTTCTGTGCTTGTTACAGTGGCCTAGCAGGATGACCGTACCGCCTGCCGCCGCAAACTCACGGAAGACGTGTAGCACGTCCCGCATGTCGCCCTTGTTTAACACTGGCGCAAACTTCTTAAGGGTGTCACAGATGACGATCTTGCCATCGGCTTGACCCTCTTCGCGTATCGCACTAAGCAGGCGTAGCGCATCATCGGTGTTTCTCAGCAAAGGATCTGGCGAGTTAGCCAAGGTGATCATGGTCATCCCGTGCTTCCTGCCCATCTTCGCCTTCTGGAGTACACCCTTGGCACCGTCGTCTTCGTTGAAATAGATCACGTCGGAGCCTTTTATCAGGTTATTCCGAATGCTCTGGAACAGATTGCCCAGTATCCATACCGTCTTGCCTGCTCCGCTAGGTGCATACACGAGCGTGACTGTGCCGGTAGTGATCATGCCTGGTATCACGTCTCGCTCTTTGGCAAGGCGCTCTTCCATCTCTTCAATGCGGTCATTGACTGCCGCGTACATGAGTTTTGATAGTGCTGATGAGGTTCCGTTTTGCTTGCTGAAATATGGATTGCCTGGGAATGCTTCATTGATTGCTCTTTCTTTCTCAACCCATGACGCGGGTTGTTTAATGTTGCTTATCGGTACTTCGATTTTATTTTGCTCTTGGCAGTACCAGTCCCAATCGTCGATCATTCTTATCTCCTTTTTTGGCCCAGAAAAGTCTTTAACTTTGGCTTAGTTTTACCCAACTGTCAAACATGATGTGACTGCTGTTGCAAATGTTTACAGATGTTTACATCTTTATACAACTTTAGTACACTCCATTACATCTCAACACAACAAAGGAGAGAGAGATGACAGGAACCGTTAAGATTCACGGCAAGGAATACAAGACTGTAGCCTTGCGTATTCAGGAGTTCAGGGAGAAGCATCCTGACTTCACCATTCAAACAGAATTGGTTGAGGCTAACGATACCTTGGTCGTTATGAAAGCCACGATATCTATGGGGCCTCAGGTAATTGCCACCGGCTATGCTGAAGAGGTTAGGACAGCCAGCAAGATCAACCGTACTTCAGCGTTAGAGAATGCAGAGACCAGCGCAGTAGGAAGGGCCTTAGCGTTCTTCGGGCTGGGTGGTTCTGAGATAGCCTCAGCGGATGAGGTAGCCAACGCTATTAGTCAGCAGAATAGCCAAGGTTCCAATGAGGAAATGGAAAGGCTGGTGGCTCATAACGAAGCATGGCGTAACAACTCGGCCTCTATCTACTTCATCAAGGAATACATCAACATGGATGAGCCTAAGTGGGAGAACGTGGCTGAAGCATGGGCTGAGATTCCAAACGAAGATAAGCAAGCCTTGTGGCTGGCTCCTTCAAAGGGCGGGGTATTTACTACGGCTGAACGTGCCGCGCTCAAATCCGATGAGTTCAATGCCGCAAGAAAAGTAATGGGAGAGTAACCATGAGTGAAGAGAAAGTGTTTGTTGATGGCATGATCATCAAGAGCAAGTCAGAAGGCACACCAGACTGGGTGAAAGAGAAGATCTCTCTCAAGCTCGATGAGTTTGGCGCATGGGTTGCCGCACAGAAGAAGGCAGACCCTGACCTTGAATGGATCAACATCGACATCAAGCAATCTCAGGGCGGCAAGCTGTACGCAGAGCGCGATATGTGGAAGCCACAAAAGCAGGAGAAGCCCAAGGATGATTCAATGCCGGAGTGGATGAAAGGTTAAGTCCGTTGGTCTGGTTCCGTACCAACGTCCCTTGCCCCGTCCAGTGCGGGGCTTTTTTAGGAGATTTAAATGAGCGAGCAAACTGAATACCTGTACTACCGTGACCTGTTTGACATCTTCAAGGTGTACCAGGTGCCAAAGCTGATCCGTATCCTGGATGATCAGGGCATTAATTACTTCAAGGATGCGAGCGAGAAACCCTTTACGACAAGGGCCGCTATCGATGGTGCGTTAGAAGGGAGTGGTAATTAGCCATGAGCAAAGTCTATCGAATATCAAACCTGCAAAACAAAACTCTTGCGCTAATTGAATTTGTTGAAATGCCTACCGAAGAGGATATTCAGGATATTCTTGAGGGCTTCTTCGAGTTTTGGCATGACGTTGAAGGGTGGCAAATAATCCATGATGGAGAAGAGGGTGTGCAGGAAATGCATCTTGATCTCTAGGTAGGGGTGCCGCGATTCTGTCTACCGGAACGCGGCCAACCGGCCAACAGGTAAGAGATTACCTCAGACCCATCCATACTATCAGGTGAAATCTCTATCGAGATACTGTTTTTCCTGCCGACAGTCCTGATATCCCTGCATGTACGCATCAGACGTGCATAGATTCGAGCGATTCTTCATACAATCAGCCCAGCCGTGCTTGTAATCACGCTCGATCATGTCGAGGTAGTCGTTCATGTAGAACTCGCATGATCCTAGATCTGGCTTCGTATCTACTTCATTGACTACTTGAATCCCTCGTAGCATTTCCAAGGACTGCTCAAGTGAGTCCATCGGTAGTTCTTTTGGCGCTTTAAACTTCATTGTTTAACCTCTCGCATACATCTTCAAAGTTAATGATGCTGTAACCGTTCCATGTACAGCTAATCACGTCGATCCATTCCTCGCGCAATACCGCAACCTGGCCCCATGCCTCGTCGGTGTAGACCTCTTGGCGCGTGTTCATCTCTGCTTCGATCTCATCAAGATTTACGATCAGTGACGCGACACCAGTATTGCGGTCGAAGTCATCGATCTGTGCGCCCATGAAGTCGTCAGCGTCGTCATGTACTAACGCCACGATGTTGATCAGTGCTTTATCTCTGGGTAGGTTCATCGCCCTGCCTCCGTTTTATGTAGTCCGTAACGATCTCATGGTGAGGGCCGGTCTTGTAGTTTGTAGAGATATCCTGTGCAAACTGATTCAACCCTTCCCATGTCGGCCTCTCGTCATAACTACTACAGGTATTGAAGTAAAGCTGTAGCAGTGTTTCAGGGTAAAGCCGCTCCATCATTTCCCCCCGCTTTCTCTTTGAAGGTACACGACGTTATTGCGAATCTCCAGCTGTGTACGGGCTACCTCGTCGGAGGCATCCGGTACGTCGGCTAAGATCTGATCGACTCTCTGGAGCAATTCTACGGCTTCCTGGATGGCCTCATGCGCCTTGGATGCTCTCCATCGGTACAACTCAGGAAATAAACGACGAGCAAACATCTGGATGCTATAAGGTGTAGATGAGGAGAGCCTGCGATCTTCATTGAGATGAGAAAGCAGAAGATCTACTTCCGCCTTACCAAGCTCTGGCACTGCCTTTGAAACATTTTCAAAATTTAAATCCATTTCACAGCTCCTCTTTCAGTAGATCAATGATTTCATCGGAGTCCATCCCGACACGCTCGCACCAGTAGATTAGTGCGAGGATGTTTTGGGTTTCGGAGTGAACGAAGTGATCGACAGCATCGCGCACCTGTTCACCTATTTCGCCGTAGGCATATCTTGGTGTAGCCATATTGTTACCCTCTTTGTTGATGTTTAGCATAACTTTATACAACTTTGCCGGAGTTTACCAGATCAATGCGCGCCTCTACTTCAGCTTTTGCGCGTTCGATCTCGTCGTCTGACAGATGACCAGCGATTGACTCCGCCATGCGTAGCACGTCGTCCGATTGTTCTTCTGTCGGAGCTGTGACAGCAAGCCACAAGCCCATGCGGAACGCCTCATAATGGTTTTGAATTTGCATTGGTTTAATCCTCTTGATCGAGCCAGATTTCAAAGCTTCCTTGGTTTAGGTCGCACAGCATGTGCTCCGCTTCCCGTTCTGCTTCCTTGTAGGTTGGGTACTCCGCTTCGGACGTGTAAACGTCGCCGCCGTCGCGGTCGATGATGGTGAAGCCAAACAATTCATCCATGATTAAAGCTCCCCACTGATAGCTTCCAAGCTAAACAAGCCGACCAGTCCGCCGGCAAGGAACGCAGACGCTCCAAGCCATTCAAAGTTAAGCGCCAACATCGCGCCGGTTAGCAGTAGGGCCGCCGTGATAGCGGCCAAGGTGATGTTTGTTTTTCCCATGGTTAACCCCTTGCAATGATTGCTGTATTGAATTTGTTGGAGCGCGAACCATGCACAGCGATCGCGATATTCTGAGATACCCCGTCGCATAGCTTGCAGTCTACGCACTGGATGCCGTCGGAATCTGCCAGGCATTCGATCTCGCCAGGCAATAACCCGTCTCCTTCCATTGCCACGCGGAATGTTTTTGCGCCTTGTTTTTGATATTTGGTCGCTTGTTTGGGGGAGTCAGCCGATACCTGGCACAGCGTAAAATACCGCTGATCAAAGTTTTTGTGATTGGCCTGGTGTGTGTAGCCGGTATGTGCGCGGGCTAGTCTGGCGATGATGTGAAAGACCTCAAAGGGTACAGCGGCGGGATCACCATAAGCGCCTAACCTAACAACACGCGACCGGAAATAATCAGCGTGTAGCTTGTGATCATATTGCTCATACAATCCGCGCTTGTAGCTTTTCCAGATCTGATTGGGTGCCTGGTAAACGCTCACATAACACGCGCCGTTATTGAAGTGACGATGTGGACAGCTACCACATATCGATGAATCCTCGCCGGTCTTTGTGGCTTCGACGGGGTTGATATCGTCGCGGAGTATCCAGGTCTGTATGGCGTCGCCGGTTTTTGGGTTAGACGTTGAAAGGGTAGCGATTACCACAATGGGTGCGCCGTCTAATACCGATGGGCCCTGGTATAGAATGAAGCCACGTCGTTTGGGTAATGCTTTAGGGGATGTCTTTTTACCTAGCATTGTAAGTCTCTCTCTTTTGTTGGGTTGATGGTGCAAAGCGCACCCGAAAAGCCATCCGAAGATGGCCAGTCGGCTAGGCTTTAAATGTCTTTGTATTGATCCCACAACTGGACAGCCATAAAAGCAGTTACCAAAGTAAATATGCCGATAACAATAAGCATTGGTATATGTTCCATTGTTTAACCCCTTAGAAACGATTTAGTAGATAGACCAAAGCAAGCGCAAAGAATCCAGCGGATCCCGCGTACAGTGCGTCCATTAAGAAAAGGCCACCCATAAGGATGAGTGAGGTAAAGAGAAGCGATAGACCTAGAGTGATCAGTATTACTTCCATGATGGTGATTTGTGTTGGCTTGCTCATTTGTAAAACCTTTGTTTGTTGTTGATGGTTTTAATCTAACGGATGACCTCAAAGGATTTTCACAATGTGACAAAACTTTTTTAGTTTTTTTGTGAATGTGACATTTTGAGATTGGATTGGGTTGGGTAGCTCATGGTTAGCTCATGGGGTACTTCATCCACTCTCACACCTCACATTTCTCCCCTCATCTATTGGCATACTCAGTGCCACAATCTATTGGCATTCCGAGTGCCAATTGCTGGGATTTTTTCGGGGTGGGGGGGGTGTTGCGTATGTGCGTGTGCGTGTGTTGCCTCTCAGACACAAAAAAGAGCCGTTTTAGCCTTATTCCAACTCCTTGATCCACCTCATGTTTTTATAACTGTTTTGCATAGATCAACTATTAGAGTAGAGTGCCTGTTGTGTAGTCCGTATTTTATAAGTAGGATAGGGAGGGAGGGTTGGTTAAGTAGATGTTGAAAAAACATCGAAGCTTTAGCTTAACCTGTGTTTTTAAAATGTTAATCACAATCAACAAAAGAGATGCTCATCAGTCGCAGTTGATGGGTGCTGACACAGTTAAGCTGTGTGAAATGCAGGGATTTCCCCCTCGATTAGAAAACAAACGACAGTCTAGGGTAGATGCAAACATCCTTGGTTTTAAAGCTGAGTTTGCGATAGCCCGTTTATTTCAGATAGATCCCCCAACCGTTAATGTGCTTACCGATGGTGGTGTTGATTTATGGTTTGATGACATACCTATTGATGTCAAAACGACCAATAAAGAATACGGCCCTTTGGTATTCGACAATCCTGATAAGTTTCAGGCAGAGATTGCGATACTGGTCGGACAAACAGAACACAAAAACACGCTACGGGTTAATGGCTGGATGGATCGCGCTTCTTTCCTATCTAACTCTACGCCACATGATTACGGATACGGCCCTAGGATTAAGATGGAGATAGATGAGTTGCGACCTATAGAACAGTTATGGAAAGGTTTGATGCAAAGGAGATTTAAAAATGACTGAAGAAAGCCATTTCAAACGTCGCAAAGCAGAAATCAAAGCAGAAAAAAAGCGAACACAGCCTAGCAAAAAAACTTTGGCGTCTAATTCTCCTGGTGGCAGGAGTAAAGTAGGCCGCCCTAAAGGCGATGCGACTATTATCAATGAGTACAAAGCAAGGATGTTGTCATCTCCTAAGTCTAAGTATGTCCTTGATGCAATCTTTGATGCCGCGTTAGACAATGATCACAAAAATCAGTCTGCCGCATGGAAGTTGGTGATGGATAGAATCCTGCCTGTAGCCGCATTTGAAAAAGATGTCGTGCAAAATGGCGGCAAATCTGCTATTCAGATCAACATTACTGGGGTTGGCACTGCCTCTGTTAAAGAAGTCGATCCAACTTCTATAAAACCTACGGTTATTGATGGGGATAACGGTGAAATACTTTAAACGAGAAGAATTTAACTGCACTCATACCAACAACAACGAAATGGATGACGCATTTCTAGAGAAATTAGACGAATTGCGCGAAGCCTGCGGCTTTCCTTTTGTGATTACCTCGGGTTACAGAGACCCTTCGCACCCCAACGAGGTCAATAAGGAAAATCTAGGCACGCATTCGCAGGGTATCGCCTGTGATATCCGCGTAACCAACGGTGTTGAGCGCATGAATATCGTCCATAACGCGCTAAAGCTAGGATTTGGCGGTATTGGAGTGGCTCGATCCTTTGTTCACGTTGATAATCGTGACACAACCCCTGTTATGTGGACGTATTCTTAGTGTTGTACGGCTCTAATGGATCTTGATATTGAACTACTGCCCTGGCAACAACAGGTCTGGGCAGACAATACACGTTTTAAGATAGTTGCGGCTGGCAGACGGACGGGTAAGTCTCGTCTTGCCGCGTGGATGTTGATTGTTAATGGGCTTCAAGCCGATAGGGGTCATGTATTTTATGTCGCGCCCACCCAAGGACAGGCCAGAGACATCATGTGGCAGACCCTTCTTGAGCTTGGTCATCCTGTTATTGCTGGTAGTCACATCAATAATCTACAGATTAAACTGGTCAATGGAGCAACCATTAGTCTCAAGGGGGCCGATAGACCAGAGACGATGCGAGGTGTGTCGCTTAAGTTCCTAGTGCTAGACGAATACGCGGATATGAAGCCCGAAGTATTCGAGCAGATCCTGAGACCCGCATTGGCTGACCAAAAGGGCTGTGCGATGTTTATTGGGACGCCCATGGGCAGGAACCATTTCTACGAACTGTACAAATATGCGGAGTTAGGGGATGATCCGACGTACTGTGCCTGGCACTTTACTTCTTATGACAATCCACTATTGGATAAAGATGAAATTGATATTGCTAAGAGGAGTATGTCTAGTTATGCGTTCCGTCAAGAATTTATGGCATCGTTTGAAGCTCGCGGTTCAGAAATGTTTAAGGAAGATTGGGTTAGGGTCGAAGCTGATAAAGATCCCGTCGGAGACTACTACATCGCCATCGACCTCGCCGGCTTCGAAGAAGTCAACAAAAAGCGCACCAAAAACCAAAAGCTCGACGAAACCGCGATCGCCGTCGTCAACGTCTCGGAAGAAGGCTGGTACGTCGAAAACATCATCTACGGCAGGTGGACGCTCGACGAAACGGCCATCAAAATCTTCCAAGCCGTAAGAGATTACAAGCCGGTATCGGTAGGTATCGAAAGAGGCATAGCCAAGCAAGCGGTTATGTCTCCCTTAGTTGACCTACAAAAGAAGTACGGTACGTTTTTTCGGGTAGAAGAACTAACCCACGGCAACAAAAAGAAAACGGATCGTGTGATGTGGGCGCTACAAGGTCGTTTTGAAAATGGCTATATCACACTCAATAAGGGTGAATGGAATGCAAGATTCCTTGACCAACTCTTCCAATTCCCTGATCCTTTGACCCATGATGACTTGATAGACGCTCTGGCTTACATCGACCAGTTAGCGAAAGTAGTCTATGACTACGAATACGAAATAGATGACCACGACATCTTAGACATAGTGGCGGGATACTGACATGGACGAAATATACGAACCAGATGCGTTAATGATTGAGCAGTCTGTTGAAGGCTGGGTAATGACAAAGTGTGAGAACTGGCGTGATTACTATGAATCAAACTATGAAGCGCGTTTTGAAGAATACTATCGGCTTTGGCGTGGGATTTGGGATCCTTCTGATAGCGAGCGTCGGAGTGAGCGTAGCCGTATTATCTCTCCTGCTTTACAGCAAGCTGTCGAATCCAATGTTGCCGAACTAGAAGAAGCCACCTTCGGTAGAGGCAAGTGGTTCGATGTCTCCGATAACTTTGGCGATACCTCTAGAGAGGACGTTCTTTTTTTAAGAAACAAACTTACCGAAGACTTTGAAGACTGCATGATCCGTAAGTCTGTTGCGGAATGCCTTATCAATGCCGCCGTATTTGGTACGGGCATTGGTGAAATCGTCATTGAAGAAATGAAAGAGATGGCCCCTGCTACTCAGCCCATTATGGATGGGGATCTTCAAGCAGTTGGCGTTACGATCAATGATCGGGTCAAAGTAAAGCTACGCCCCGTCTTACCTCAGAACTTCTTGATTGATCCTGTAGCCACCAGTGTTGATGAGGCGTTGGGTGTTTGTATTGATGAGTTTGTTAGTCGTCACCAAGTTGAGCTATTGCAAGAGCAAGGTGTATACCGTGATACCTACATAGGATCTGCGGCTCCTGATACTGACCTTGAACCCGATCAAGACATTACGATCTACAACGACGACAAGGTTCGGCTTACTAAATACTACGGCCTCGTTCCTAGAGAGCTTCTTAACGAAGCCTTAGATGAAGAGTCCGAAGGCGATAGCCAGTATGTAGAAGCTGTGGTCGTTATTGCTAACGGCGGGGTACTACTCAAAGCAGAAGCTAACCCGTACATGATGGGTGATAGGCCTGTTGTAGCATTCCCATGGGATGTAGTGCCTGGACGTTTTTGGGGAAGAGGCGTCTGTGAAAAGGGTTACAACAGCCAAAAAGCATTGGATACAGAACTCAGAGCGCGTATTGATGCGTTAAGTCTAACAATCCATCCAATGATGGCAATTGATGCTACCCGCCTACCAAGAGGTGCCAAGCCAGAAGTTAGACCAGGCAAGATGGTATTGACCAATGGAGATCCTAGAGAGGTACTCCAGCCATTTAACTTTGGTCAGGTAGGTCAGATTACGTTTGCACAGGCTGGTGCATTACAGCAAATGGTTCAACAAGCTACAGGCGCGGTTGATTCAGCGGGTATTGCGGGCAGTGTCAACGGAGAGGCTACAGCGGCAGGAATCAGCATGTCGCTCGGTGCTCTAATTAAACGACATAAACGCACACTAATTAACTTCCAGCAGTCTTTCTTGATTCCGTTTGTTAAGAAGGCCGCACATCGGTACATGCAGTTTGATCCTGAGAACTACCCTGTTGCCGACTACAAGTTTAATGCCAGTAGCACACTGGGCATCATTGCTCGTGAGTACGAAGTTACTCAGTTGGTACAGTTGTTGCAGACTATGGGCAAAGACTCACCGCTTTATACAACCTTGATTCAGTCTGTTGTAGACAACATGAACCTTTCTAACCGTGAGGAACTGTTGGCGGCTATGACTCAAGCTATGCAACCTAACCCTCAGGCACAGCAAATGCAGATGCAGGCGCAACAAGCACAGTTGCAATTCCAGCAGTCACAAACTGCGGCCTTGTCTGCACAAGCACAAGAGTCTGCGGCTAGAGCGCAGAAGCTTGCGGCTGAAGCGGCTGTGGTTCCACAAGAGCTTGAAATTGACAAGATCAATGCGGTTACTAGAAACTTGCGTGAAGGCGATCAAGAAGACAAAGAGTTTGAGCGTCGTATGAAGATTGCCGACACACTACTAAAAGAGAAGCAAATCCAAGGAAAAGAGAATGTTAACAGACAGAGAACTCCAAATGATTTACAGCAAGCTCAACGCCCAAATGGAGCCGTTGGCGCGCCAAGTCAAAGAACTCCAGGCCAAGGTGGAGGCTTTAACCAATGAGCAACAGGGATCCCCGACTCGAGCGCGCAGGCGTAAGCGGGTTCAACAAGCCGAAGAGAACACCCAACCATCCCACTAAATCGCATGTTGTAGTTGCGAAACAAGGTGATAAGATCAAGACAATTCGTTTTGGTCAGCAGGGAGTCAAAGGTGCAGGGAAGAACCCTAAAACCGCAAAGGATAAAGCGCGAAAAAAAAGTTACTATGCCCGACACAATGCTCAGGACTCAAATCCCAGTAAACTATCTGCGCGTTATTGGTCGCATAAGGTCAAATGGTAATGGCTAAAGGCGTCAAGCATTACAAGCGTGATGGCACTGAACACAAAGGTGGCACACATAAAATGCCAGATGGGTCACTCCATTCTGGTAAGACTCATGGTAAAACGTCGATAAAACTATTTCATTTTGATGATCTCTCGCAGAGAGCAAAGGAGAAAGCAATGCCTGGTTATGGAATGAAGACACCCAAAAAAACGCCCCCATCAAAACCAAGAGGCAAATCGCCAGCCATGCCTAAGCGTGGTCAGCGCACAATGACTAATCGAAAAAAGAAGAAGTAGTCATGCCTAAGGCAAAGGCAAAGCCAAAGCCTAAAAAGAAAAGTGCGATACCTGCGAATGTAAACAACAAGGCGCTTTATTCGCGGGTAAAGTCTGAGGCTAAACGTAAGTTTGATGTCTATCCCTCAGCGTATGCTAATGCTTGGCTGGTTAAGACCTATAAGAAGCGTGGTGGCACTTATGGCTAAAACGAAAGGCGGTCTTACTAATTGGTTTAAAGAAGAGTGGGTTGACGTTAAGACGGGCAAGCCTTGTGGTCGCAAGTCTGCCAAGAAAAGTAAGCGTCCTTATCCTTCTTGCAGGCCAAAAGCGGTGGCGGCTAAGATGACTGCGGCAGAAAAAAAGTCTTCAGCAAAGCGCAAGACTGGCCCTGCCAAGATTAAACATGCTGTAACAGCATCAGGTCGTCGCAGAAAGACAACCAAAAAAGCCTGACATTTTTTAAAAACCGTGCTACAAGGCACATAATCAACCAAAGAGAGATAGGAATATGACGCCTGAACTTGAGGAGTACTTTAACAACTATAACGAACTGTTTAACCATGCTGGGTTTAAGCAGTTGACAGAAGAGTTAGCTAACAATGCAAGGCAGTTAGCGGATCTTCAAACAGTTAAAGATCAGGAGGAGTTGTTCTATCGCAAAGGCCAGGTTGCCGCTCTAGCTACAGTAATCAATCTAGAAGGAACGATTACTGCGGCGCGAGACCAGGCTGAAGCGGAAGGGCAAGAAGAGTTAGATGTATAAGATATACGACTTTCGCTGTGATTGCGGTCGTATATTTGAAAAGATGGTACGCAGTGGAGAGACAGTCAGTAGGTGCGACTGTGGCTTGACTGCTACTAAAATGCTGTCAGCGCCTAAATGCGTACTCGACGGATCTAGTGGGGACTTTCCAGGTCGCCACATGAAGTGGGTACGGGAACATGAAGAAGCTGGCAGAAAACGTAAATCTCCAAACGGAGTTTAATTATGTCTAGAGCAACGATGCTTGATCCGCACCTCGAAGAGGAGAATGCGGAAAACATCGAAAACGAAGTCCAAGAGACTCAGCAGGCTGATGCAGAGGAATCTGTTGATGTTGTTGAGCAGACTCAAGACGCGGTAGAGACTGACACTGACGACGATATTCCAGAGCAATACCGAGGTAAATCTCTGAAAGAAGTTGTTCAGATGCACCAAGAAGTTGAAAAGGTGATGAGTCGGCACTCTAACGAGGTCGGTGAGCTTCGTAAGATAGTGGATGAGTACATTACTACTCAAACACCATCGCCAGCACCTCAACAGAATGTTGAGCCTGAAAGCGATATTGATTATTTTACGGATCCTCAAGGAGCTGTTAACAGAGCAATTGATAACCATCCTAAGATTAAAGAGGCCCAGAAATACACTGAAGACTACAAGAAGCAGGCGGCGTTAGCGTCTTTGGGTAACAAACACCCAGACATGCAAACAATTCTTGCTGATCCGAAGTTTGCAGAGTGGATCGGGGCATCAAAGATTAGGACTCAATTATTTGTAGAAGCTGACCAACAGTACAATGCTGACGCGGCTGATGAGCTATTTTCTCTCTGGAAAGAAAGAAAGGTAGTTGCACAGCAAACCGTTAATGTTGAAAAACAGGTGCGTAAGCAACAACTACGGGCGGCTAATACAGGTAAAGCTCGAGGCAGTGCCGAGTCAACCGCAAAGAAACAGTATCGCAGGGCCGACATCATTAAACTGATGAAAACTGACCCCGAGCGTTACCAAGCCCTGTCAAATGAAATATTTCAGGCATACGCAGAGGGTCGAGTCAAATAATCTGAAAGGAGATTGACATGGCTACTGCAACTTATCCTGGAAGCGGGGGTTTTACCGCGAAAACAGAAGCGAATACTTTTATTCCGGAAATTTGGTCGGATGAAATTATTGCCGCTTATCAAAAGAACCTGAAGATGGCTCCGCTTGTTAAAAAGCTGGCTATGTCAGGCAAGAAAGGCGACAAGCTTCACATTCCTAAGCCCACTCGTGGTGATGCGAATGCGAAAGCGGCTGACACTGCGGTTACTATCATCGCAAACACCGAAAGCGAATTGACTGTCGATATCGATCGTCACTTCGAGTACTCACGTCTTATCGAAGACATCGTAGAAGTACAGGCTCTCAACAGCCTCCGTCAGTTCTACACTGAAGATGCGGGCTACGCGCTTTCAGTGCAGGTTGACAATGACCTTCACGCGGCGGGTACTGGTTTTGGTGATGGTGGTGCTGTTGTATTTAGCCCAGCGGCTACTGACTATCAGCACACTGGTTGTTTCTTTAATGACAACGGTACTACTACTCAGTATACCGATGACACTATTGTGCCAACCCAAGACGTGTTTACTGATGCGTTTTTCCGCGACATGATTCAGAAGCTTGATGACAACAACGTACCTATGGACGGACGTTCGCTTGTTATTCCACCTTCTGTCCGTAATACCATCATGGGTATTGATCGTTATGTGTCTTCTGACTTTGTAACTGGTCAAGCCGTGAACTCTGGTCTTATCGGAAACTTGTACGGTGTAGACGTTTATGTTTCAGCTAACTGCCGTACTATCGAAGCGGCGGCTGATAACACTGCTGGATCTGCTGATACTCGCGCGGCACTTCTGTTCCACTCTGACGCTATTGTCATGGCAGAACAGCAAGCTGTACGTTCGCAGACTCAGTACAAGCAGGAATACCTCTCAACTCTGTATACGGCTGACTGCCTGTACGGTGTTCAGGTATACCGTCCTGAAGCTGGTTTCGTACTCGCAATCGCTGAGTAATGATACCTGGCCCCCTTCGGGGGGCTTTTCTTCTTTTCGTATATATTCTGCAATAGGAACCTCAGATGTCGAACTACTCTAAGACCACAGACTTTGAAGCTAAGGACTCGTTACCTACAGGCGACTCAGGAAAAATTATCCGTGGCGCTGAATTTGAAACTGAGTTTGATGCAATCTCCACTGCTATTGCAACCAAAGCAGATACCGCAGGGCCTACGTTTACCGGAACCCTGACCTTTGAAACTATTTCTGACGGAACTATTGCTGTCACTGCATTTGTTGATGAAGACAACATGGCATCTAACAGTGCAACTCTGGTTCCTACACAGCAGTCCGTAAAAGCGTACGTTGACTCACAAGTCACTGCACAAGACTTAGATTTTCAGGCTGATTCTGGCGGTGCACTAAGCATTGATCTAGATAGCGAAACCATGACCTTTACAGGCGGTACGGGTATTGATACGTCTGGCTCAGGTAATGCTGTTACCTTTGCTATTGATTCTACCGTTGCCACATTGACTGGTTCACAAACACTAACTAACAAAACGCTTACGTCTCCTGTACTGAACACAGGTGTATCAGGTACGGCTGTACTTGACGAAGACAACATGGCGTCTAACTCAGCTACACAGCTTGCTACTCAGCAATCTATTAAAGCTTATGTTGATAGCCAAGTTGGAGCTAACAACGAACTATCTGAGATTCTAGCCAACGGCAATACAACGGGCGGTACAAACATTGTCTTTGGCGACAGTGCAAGCGTATCTGATGATCGTCTAGTATTTGGCGCAGGCAGTGACCTACAGATCTACCACTCAGGTACTCACAGCTACATTGATGATGCTGGCACTGGAAACCTTACACTTCGTGGTAATGCGTCAGTTCGAGTTGAGAAGTACGAAGGCGAGATACTAGCTGACTTTGCGGCAGACGGTGCTGTCTCTTTGTACCACGACAATTCAGTTAAGATCGCAACAACTTCTTCGGGTGTAAGCGTTACAGGCAATGTTGCCGTAAGTGGTACTGTAGACGGACGTGACGTAGCTACAGATGGTTCTAAACTAGACGGCATTGAAACTGGTGCTACTGCTGACCAAACAGCCGCAGAAATTCGTACACTGGTTGACTCTGCTTCTGACTCTAATG
>VMHT01011673.1_pt1 | contig 31812 bp, 49 predicted proteins | sample 4693611 | NCBI WGS metagenome assembly VMHT01 (sample SAMN12280063, study PRJNA550983) | marine metagenome | isolation source: seawater sampled from same location over 5 years 0.02-0.2 micron viral filtrate | place: USA: collected off the coast of southern California halfway between the port... ...
CATTAGATAACTCTCATCTTCTCGTGACCTACTCTCACACGAGGATCGCACCATATCTCGAACCCTGCTTCTATAGCATCGAGACAGAAACTCACATCTTCTCCACACATATCTTGAACATCGCCTGATTCAAAGACTTGCATCTTAGGAGCAAACCAAGGATACTTAATGCCTTCGTTCTCAAATACTCCTTTCTTAATCAGTGTCCATCCGAAACCTGTATAGTCTACAGTGAATGGTTTCTTTCTCTTAGTCATTGTCTCACCTGTTTCGTGATTCATGACTCCACCATTGTTACGGAAGTCGCCCTCATCTAACCAATGAGCAACACTAGTAGTACGACCATCTTCAGTCATATACCAACCAGCAGCAATATCTTTGTCCATAAGAACAAGTTGTAAGAACTTCTCAGTTCCGTAGACGATATCACTATCAATCCATAGTTGGTAGTCGTAGTTTAACTTACCATCCCAAGGAATCTGGTCTGGTCCTCTTAAGACATTTGCCCCAAGACACTTACATCTAGCAAAGTTAACCATACTAGAATAGTCTTGAGATATTTGAATACTCGCCCCATGCTGTACTAAGTCAAAGCAGAGTTGAACGAAACTCTTCAAGAACTGGAATGAACATCCTCTACCAGGCATACAGAATACTATTGCCTTTCCTTTTAACATCTCCCATGCCTTGTCGTAGTCCCATTCGGGTTCGGCAGTTTTCTTTGGTGTTTTCGCCTTTACAGTAAATCCTTTAGCCATAATGAATAATGTACTTCATATATTATAACAGATTATATAGTCACAGTCAACGACTCTTGTTTTAATCTAGAAACACTCCGTCACTTTCTACAGTCATAGTTATTTCCCCATCCTCATACCAATCAAACTGGTTGCATACGCTCTCAGGCAGATCTAATACCAACTTATCCTCTGCATGGTCGTACCTTATGGCGATTTTTATTTTTTCAATATTTTTTTTCACTAACGAATCCTGTGGTTCGCTTTTATATATTGGATTATTTTTTTATAGAGAGATATAGCAAGGTCGATCTGGGTCGTTTATAGCTTACAAAGGTTCCTTCGATTTAAACGCATCACAAGGGGGCACGATAACATATAACAACGAAACAACTGTGATTCTCGATGTTACATAGTGTCAGTAATTACAATAGTAGTTATTACTTAGTGTCTCATAATAGCCTGTCCGTGGGTAATAATCAAGGTCATCATTATACTCTGAGTTGTTGTTAGTTTCTGCCTGGTAATCTTCATGCTCAAAGTAATAACCTGCCATGTGATTGCAGTCCTTCAGTGTTAATAACTGTATTATAGCAAAGTATCAGGCAGTTGTCAAATGTTCCTCTGTTAATTAATAAGAACTGTGAGCATATTGTGACCTGATAGTTGACATTTTGTTCCATCCATAGTACACTCGCTTACCTAACAACAACTCCGCACTATTAATAGGTCTTAAATAACACTAAGTGAACACACAGTTATTAACATATATTGAGAGAAAGATAAAACACACAGGTATATTTAAAAAGGTATTTAATAACTTTCCGTGTATACTTACTAACCCCTATGTAACCCCTCTAAATGACACTCAGAGAGGTGTTAATCTGTATTAGGTTTGTATATGTCTTCGAGGGTACTTGTCTCTCTAATTAACACTAACTGTTCTTGTTCTCTGGGATACACTAACAGGCAACATTTACTCATTGGTTGTAAAGAATGACCACACACATTTTTCTTTACACTAACACAAACTGTTATGTAAGTATCATCAACAAAATCTACTATTCCTCGCATATTGTCGGGGAATTGTACATAGTTTCCTTTGGTGAATTTGTGCATCTTAATTGATAATCAGTACTGTCTAATAAGTCTACTATATGTAAAGGAAGGGATGTATTATTTTTTGCCCACTTTACTCGATAGTTCATAATAAACACCCTAAGTAAACTTAACTGTTCATGACTAAGTTGTACATTGTGTATCATATTAATATTTAATTGTTGTTAGTTAGTGATTGAACATAGCACTCGTCAATGTCTATATCCTCCTCTATTATAGCACATATTCTATCAATATCCTTTGATGAACTTGCTTCTACTGATAACAACCAACCATCCAAGTCTTCTTGATATGTATCATTTTTTAGGGCGATTCCCAACTCATCTTGATATTTAGTGAGAAAATTAACAACTGAATAGTTATTATAACTGTCAGCAAATACGACCACTAAAGTAGCACTAACCCCTGTGAAATATGCTATCCCTGATGATAACTTATCCATAGACAATTTAGTCTTCCTCGGCATTACTTTAACCCCCATCTTATTTGTAGATAGTTACTATCATGATACCTTTCTAACTCATCTGGTTCACTCATAAATATGAATTCTTCACAAAAGTATTGAACAGATATCATACCTAAATCTTCACATGCTCTAAGCATTTCACCTATCTGATTGTTACTTAGTTCGAGAAAGTCTATGCAGTAAGCAATATCTTTTTCTAATTGTGATGTGTGTTTCTTGTTAATGAAGTCAGGTAATTGTGGTTCTTTTTTGTTTTTCATAGGTAGAAGTTCTCCTGATAAGTAATAATTTGTGAATAGAAATCGTTATCGTAAGATAACATTTTGTCCTTATAAAGTGTAAGGGATGGATTTACACTCTCTGATCTCATCTTTGGTAGTCCTCGCTCTGTTGCTATTCTATCAAAGATTTTACGATTTAGTGGCATTTGTTACACCCACCCACTAGTTAAGTTAAACTCATCCAGTATAATATCTCTTACTCTCTCTCTGTCTAGTGAATCACCATCACCCCATGTATATCTGTCATTGCCCTCGGTCTCTGCTTTGACTAATTTGTCTCTGTATATAAAGATAGCATCAAAAATGTGCTTCTTAGTTAACCCCTCGATTGGGTAAAGTGGATCTTCATTGCCATAGAATGACCACACATAATCTACGAAATTAAATAAACTGTTGTATGCTGACATAATTTAAAGAATGATAAAGGACGATTGAAAGAAAGAAATAAGCGGATGTTTTCATTAATCTATTGCTAGTTCCATGCCAGATACGAAATCTTCGCTGACATTTTTGTAAGATACGAACCACTCAAATTGCTTTTGAAAAACTCTCATGCCATATGAAAATTCATCTAATAGTGCATTGAGTCTAGATTTAGTGGTGTTTGACTGCCAACCGCCATCGAAGATTTGAATTGAATTGTTTGATACGGTTGCAATGTGATTGCCATGTAAATAAACAAATGAGTTGCCCCTGATGTTCACTACCTCGGTATTTGAAGATCTGAAGTCAGAGTTGTTTCTGATTGCCTGATTCATGTTCTTTTCGATGATTCGCATAAGGTCTCTTTGTTTGGTATACATCTATTATAACCAATAAAAAACCCCCAAAGGGGGGTTAGTATGCCAGTTTGTGAAGTGGTTTTATTCGCCCACTAATTCAGATAATACCGCTAGAATGTCATTTCCAGTTTTTGCATCCTCGAAAACTGCGTCAAGGTCAATGTTAACAAATGGTACAGATTGTAGAGTCATTGTTGTTAATTAGTAAAAAACAGTTAGTGTTAATTAGTGGTCTTACATCATCCTAACACATTGTGTGTCTAATTAGAATGCCACATTGTTAATTAGTGAGAGAACAGTTATTGACACATAGCATCGAATCTTCTAGTAGTTTCTATTACTATTTCAACAATAGTTCCTGTATCTGTATTTTGTTCTAATGTATAAAGTTGATCATTAGTTAGATTATTTTTAATCCTATATTCTTCCCATACTTCATCATATAGGTTTTCTAGGATTGTCTCGTTATGTATGTTGCTCATTATCTAAAATTAAGTGATTTGATTTCATTATCAATTGATGATGATAAAGCATCAACTTCCTTATCTACATTGAAATAATATAATTTATCTTGTATTATTTCAGCGATCTTCTTCTCACTATCTGACATATACAGATTATAGTTTTGAAGAGCATTTGCAACTAAGTTGTATTCTTTTCTAGTAAATGTTTTCATTTAAACTTCCTCTCTGATGTAACCATTTTCTGAAACCATGAAAGCATCAAGTTTTGAAATATCATCTTGAGTTAGAGTATCAAAATCAACTCCTCCTAACTTGTAGATGCCCCACTCTGAGATCTCGATGACATACTCTTCCCAATTGGCACATAAGCATGCAACATTTGAAAGATTGTCATCAAACAGAATTCTCTGCTTGATTCGGTTTACTGGTTCGATGTAAGTTGCTTTTGAGTTCATAATTTCTGAATTTCGTTTGTATACTACTATTATAAAGGATGATGAGGTGTTTATCAGGTGTTAGTGGACACTTTGTGAACTGTCCTTAAAATGGGTTGCTCCAGTTATATGCCTGATAATCTGTTACCATACCATCTTTGTTAAGACCATCAACAAAATCATTGAATGCTGTTCTCTTCGCAATTTTGTCTCCTCTCCACATAGGGTCAGATTTTACTACATCTGCCCACATTTCTCTGAAAGATGCAACTGCTTGAGATTTAGTCATTCGGTAGTTCATTTTAGAATTTCGTTTGTATATACTAATTGTAGTCCATACCAGATGCATTTAGTGGTATTAGTGGACACTTTGCAAACTGTCTACTTTGCATCACGAATTTTGTCAAAAACTGCTTCAATTTCATTGGGTAGGTCATCCAACATATCCATATCTAACATTGTCTCATGTAATTTGTTCATTTGATATAATTCATCAAATGTCAATTCTACTGTGATTGTTTTTTGTCTTAGTTTCATCATTTTGTGATTTGTAAATTGTTTACACATTGTAATTCTTAATTAGATCTCTATGAATAGATAATAATCTATCTAGATTTAAACCATCTAATTCAGTCCACTCTGATACATAATCCCATGTATCCCAGTCAGTTGAACCATCTGTATAAGTTGGTGCTGAACATAACTCCATTTCTTTATCTAACCAAAATGTTCTACCAAAATGTTCTGAAATGACTGTTTGAAACATTTGCTCGAATAGATTAGGTTTCATTAGTTTGCTCTCCTGTCTTTTTTGAAATCGCAATTTGCATACTCTTCTATTTCTTCTACTACATCATCAAAATGATCTCCCCAGTAATCCATAGCATCATTGAGGAAATCTTCATCAAATTGAGTATCAACATACTTATCCATATCAGTTGTTACATATTCAACTAAATCTTCTGTTGACATATTATCAACAAGTCTCTCAACAAAGAAAGATTTTAATTCTTTGATTAATTCGGGTGTAAACTCTTTGTTTACTTCCTTCATTCGGTTATGTGAGTAGTATTTCATTAGTTTAACCTTTAACTGAATTTGAGAGGTTAGTCTCTTTTGCTTGACATAGATTGTCTATTAGATTGTCAAATGTTTGGACATCCCAATCTTTTTGCTCTGCTACATCGTTTGAGTATGCTTCCATTAGCACTTCATAAAGATAATCGTACTGTGAAGATGTGACTTCGATGTTTAATCCTTTTCGCATAATTTCTGAACTTTGTTTGTATACTACTATTATAGTCCATACAAGATCATTTTCTAGTCCTAGTGTGCAACTTTGTCAACTGGCACACTACACCTCTAAACAAGTTGTAAATCTTGATATGATTCTACCGACTGGTAAAAATACATCATCCAATGTATCATAAACTGTTACTGTCTCTAAAAGTTTATCTTCATCCATAGATTGCAACTCTGTTAGTAAATCAAGGTAGGTCATATATCCTACTTCGTTATCATCAATAGAAGCAGGATTTGCAGGTTTAAATAACTTTTTAGTCATGTAATTAAGGTGATTAGTTGTTAAGGGATTTTCGGATGTTGCACTCTATTTCTTTTAAATATCGTGCTTTTCCTGGTGTTTTAGATGTTACTATTATAGCACCATTTGCACCATGCCATGTATAATGTTTGCCGACCTTTTCAAGTTTAAAGTCATACTTTTTCATCAACTTTCTAAGGTCTTTGCATATCTTTAATGCCATTTAATACTCCTCTTGTGCAATAAATGGGGTAAAATTATCTCTTTTAACATGATATCCTACTACTTGAGCATCTGCGAACTCACCACTTCCTCCATCATCCAAGCATACATGAGCATTGAGATATGCCTGTATTTCTTCACATAAATGCAACGGATTTGGTGCATCTGTATCACCTACAACTTCTATTCTAAAAGAATAATTAATAACTTGTCTCATGATGTAATCCCCTGATCTTGAGTTAAATCCCACACTTGGATGTAATTGTTTAACCAGTTTTGTTGATACTCGGTTAGTCCATTGATTTCAGCATATACATGACCATATAATAGATCATCAGCACTCATAAATGGTAAATTATGTTTAGTACAAAAGTCCTCTAATACATCACTTAAAAGATCGAGATTGTTCATAGTGTAATCACCTTGAATGAATTGTTGTTTAGTTATGGTTGACATTGATATCATTTTGTATTACCTTAGATAGAGATATGAACCGACCCAATCAGCATTGATGTAACATAACTCACGAGATTTAGGGTCAAGTAAGTTGTATCTTACATGCTTTGCACGACCATTCCATCCTGCTGGTTTGTATACATCACCAGTGTTTTTATCGATGAATGCATGAACACTTCCATCACGATACTCATTTCTATCTTGGAATGTATCGAATTCTTGTTGAATGACTTTAAGGAATTTCTTACCTTTTTGTATTCTGAACTTCATTAGATTTGCAGTCCCATCTTCCATTGATGCCAACTGATCTTTAGCATACTGAGATAGTTCTCCCTCGTATCTTAAAGAATTGCCTGTAAGCATGTTTTTATGGTACTGTCTATAATGTTGCTCTAGTATTTGAGTTAGAAATTCTGTATAGTTGAGAACATCTGCCTGTATTGCCTGAGCATCAGTTGGTGCTGATTTCACATTTCGTTCATCAATTTGCATTGGTGGTGTGTTTGGCATAATTCATTTGCTTTGTTTATACTAATAGTATAGCAATAAAAAAGCACCTTTTGACAGGTGCTTGTGCCTCTTTGTGAACTGTCACTATAGAGAGTTAACTCTCTTAATATCCACATTACCATATTGTTCTAGTATTAATTGTCTAGCACCATCAGGATTATTGCTATTTACAATAACACTCTGAAGTCCTAAGTTTGGACTATAGAAGACGACTTCTTGTTTGCGAATTTCAAAAAACATGATGTTTACTTAGCAGGTACGGTTGTTAATATCTTATCAATATATGCATCAGGATTTGTTGATAAGAATGTAGTTTTAGCGTCATCAGGTGATGCTGCTATAATAGTTGATTCTAACATAGAACCACTATTGTTTTCTTTATAAAAAATAGTGTGTAGGAATGCCATTGTTAAGAGTTAGCGAAAGAGTGAGCAGGAAGTCCATCTTCAAAGATTAATTCAATAATCTTCTGAAGTCTATTCCTAGTTGAGAGTGATGCTTTACCACATAACGGAACTGTAACCACTCCATGAGATTTACGATATAATTGATAATTACCAACTGGAATATTGCCATTAGCAATATTTTCTGCATCATCTTTATGTAGTCTTATGACTCTTCCTATCGTTTGTGCCATTTCGATAACAGGTAGATTTCTCAATAGTATTGTATGAGTTAATCCTGGAACATTGATGCCTTCAGATAATATAGAGTAATGAAATACAACAAACTTTTTGTTGTCATCACGACCCCACTCTGTTAGAGTATTAAAGAATACATCACGACCAACTTTTTTGTCATTGACATATGCACCATGCTTTGATGTAATATGTAATACATCATAACCTAATTGTTTTAGGACATCTAAAAGATTAGTTTGTGATAGCATTCTCCATAATATTCTAGTATTAGGAGCAGCAACTAAAACTTTAGCACTTTGCTCTTCTGTTAAATCGTCAAGTATTTCTAATACCATTTCACGATCAACATCATGTGCATTTCTCTTAGTTCTTACATGATCTGTTTCATGAACTACTAGTTTTGGTGGTATAATACTACCATTCTCAATTAATTCTGGTGCTGGTACACTAATTAATGTATTACCAAATACATCGGTGTTATTCATACCACGACCATTAACTTCTCTAGTATATTTTGGTGTAGCAGTAAAGAAATAACTGTTAGTTGCATTGGTAGCAGTAGCAGCAACTCCAACAAAATGATTTTTTTGAGTTGCGTTATGTGCTTCATCACAATACATGATATCAACATCTATCATAGCATCATCTAGTCTGCCTAGTGAGTGATATGTAGAAAATATGATTTGATGTTGTAATTGAAATTGTCTATCAACTATCCACTCATGAATGTAACGAGGTTTAGTAGATGAATCGAAAGATGTCTCTCCACTATGTACATGCAATATGTTTAAGTTGTCGTTGAGAACTATGTTATCATTGTCTTGAGTATACTCTAGAAACTCAGAACATAATTGATTTGCTAGTAGTAAACGAGGTGCAACAATAACAACAGTTAATGGAGCAGCAGCAGTTTCTAATCTTTGCACTAGATCTTCCAACATGATGATAGTCTTACCACCACCAGTAGGAACATACACACAACCCTTATCGAACTGTTTTAGTTTGTCAAGTGTTCGTTCTTGATGAGGTCTTAGTGTAATCAATGATTTAATGATGTTTCGTATATTCTAATTATAGTGTATAATTATTGCCAATATGCAGGTCTGTAGTCACTTTCCTGACTGTCCACTACATCTTCTCTCGCTATTGGATGTATATGTTGATTATTATACCATATTTCATCCTTCTCTTCAAGTGTGGTATCTGTTCTCATATTACCTCCAATACATATGAAACATCATACCATGATAACCACTATTATATTTTTTACCGCTTCCTTTCATTTGTAAATGGAATAGTTTGAAATTGTCACTAGTTCTAAACTCTAGTGTAGTATTATTTATTTTCCATGAACCATTTTCTATTAGTGATACTAGAGAATCAACATTTATGATATCAACATTATTTGTTATCTTATTTCTCCATACTATACGATTAACACTATCACCATTAAATCCTCGTCTTACAATAATATCAAATATCTCTAGTTTGTAAGAGTTCATGAATAATAAGAAACTATCAATAATATCATTGGATATATTATCTCTATAAACTCTATTCTGTCGTATCTCAGCATCACTAAGTGATAAGTTTTGATGGATACTCTCAACAATAGATATTAATTCCTTATTAGGATATCCAAAGAACATATTGATAAAAGATTCGCAATTACTATCTCTAAGATCAAAATGATCTATAAACTTCTTACTTGATAATAATGCTACTTGAGTATGGTTCTTAGATACATTCTTTACTGAATATTTGTTAGTTCCTTCATTGTCATATACATCTACCTTAGTTTGTGGACGACCATCAGTTTGATGATCTCCACCATATCGTTCATTTAAAAGATCAACACAAATCTCTTCATATTTGTGTCCATCACTTTTTGCTTTTTTCCCTGCTAGTATTGAGTTCATTACCATGTTTTGTTATGTGTGTTTACATCACCTTCAACATGATTATGGTCTATCTCATCTATATGAGCATGCTCTATGTTGAAATGCTCTAGTGCATTAGCAATTCTCTCAAGTGCATCAGCGATGCGATCTGCTGTTACTGAATTCATTTTAGTATCCTTCTCCATAAATTTCTGACATCAACTCATAATACATTATCTTTAGTTTAGATGCTGGAATGCTTTTTGCTTTGTCATTAATCTTTTCTTCTGTCTTATCATCAAAATTCTTAGCAAGACCTTTGATTTCTTGGATGTAATAGCGACAGTCTGATCTGGTTATGGTCATAGATTTGTTTCGTATATACTAATTCTACAATAAAAAAGAGACATGTGCATGTCTCTTGTTACAGTTATTTAATTGTCCTTAGAAGAGTAAACCCCATGCTAGAACTATGAAAAATGCCCATGCTAGAAAGTTTCTCTCTTCTAATACATTTGAGTCTTGCTTGATAGCACTAAGCAATTCAGTCTTAGTGTTTTTCATGCTGAACTTGTTCATGTAATGTTGTATATAAAGAGTGGGCGAAACATTAAGGGGAATGTAATTTTAATTCATCGTCATGTCTCTACTTCTTGTTTGAGAGTGGGACTTACAACTTCAAAACTCATGCAACTAAGTTGACAGTTTCAAACTGTGAGTACAAGAGGTTCGTCTTAAAAGGTTTTCCACAGTGTGCGATCAAAGACGCTTCTGAATTGATTCCCTACCCTTGCCTTGCGTTTGCCCATTCTCAAAACTGTTAGAGTAGATGAACCCTTAACTGTTTCGCTCTTCTATTATACACGATTCAATAGGTCTGACAACCACCTAGTGTACACTTTACAAATTGTCCTGTGGTATGTCCGAATTCATTGCTTCAATAGTATCAGCAATCATAATACTATATGTCTCCCTAGTTTTCATTTCTAACTTGAGTAGAAACTTACACATATTCTGCAATTCCTCTACATCATCACACCTATCAATCTCTCTTGATATTTTCTCATATTCAAATTCTTGTGCGGTATTCCTTAATGGGATACTGTTAGGGTCGAATTTCATCGATTCTTTTTAGGTGAATGTCCATGTGCAATTCCTAGTTCATGCATTTTAGCGTGTTCATCTATCTGATCTTTCAAATTTTTCTTCCCTGCACCAAATGTATTGTAAAGTCCATAAACAATTAACGAGAAGACAAGTAAACCAAAGAATAATATAAATCCTTGATCGGGTGTAAGATTAAGATGATTGATTAGAGGTGTTTTGCACTTAGTCCATGTTCCTGGTAAATGATATACAGGTGGGCATGATAGAAAGATCATTTTTTAAATACTCCTACTTGTTTTAAAATGTAAATTGTTAATAGTGTCCAAAATATAATATACCACATATATTACATACCATTCCAGAATGTATCTACTGGGGATGCCATGTTCCTTGAAATAAAATATAAACCTACATTACATGCAAACCAGTTGATGTTTACAACCCATGCCTGTCTCCAACAGTATTTTCTGTTGTTCTGGACTATGTAGTTGTTTCTCTCATTCATTGATTCATCAACGGATAGAGGTCTAACCTTGATCAACTGTTCTAATCCTAGTGAGATTAGAAAACCAATAGCATAAATGTAAAATAACAGATTCAATAGACTTGCCATTGAGAATAAAAATGAGATCATAATTAACGATGTAAAAGTTTTTGTATGGGTACTTGTTTTATTTTATCTATCACATCCACTTCAACTCTCTCTACAATTTTATCAAGTACATCGATGTCAATGTGCATGAATGGTGGAATGATACCTAACAATCTTAGCAAACCATCAACGAATAGTGCGAGTGCGGTAAACCCTAATATCATACTAATAACAGTAGCATCACGATTATGTTTACGCATTGACTCTTCATCAATCCGTTGTGCTTCTGCTACCGCAACCTCGACTGCATGAGCAATCATCCTATCCACCTCTTCCTTAGTGTAGGTATACTTTTTTATTCTTTCTTCTGTCATTTGACCTCCTATGTCTGTAAGGGGGAATTCCTTAATTAGAGTTTCTACCATGTTATTGGGTCGAGGTTGATTTCTCCGAACGGTTCGGATGTTGGTGGTAATAATTCAGTCATTAGTGGGAATAGGTGAGCATAAGGTGAACCGAGACCATTAATAGTTTCAGTAAATATCTGATAATTTCCTAACAATCTGTAAGGTTCATCAGATACAGCAGTTTGTTTTTGTCTTAAACGCTGCTCATCTTCGGATAGTCTCCTAAAATAATCTAAACGAATGTTCTCATGTATAGGTATAAGTTCATTCATTTTAAGATACTCATGTTGTATGAGATTTGTGGATATATCAAAATATTCTCTGTTCTCTAAACATAAACATGCATTAGTTCTAGTTTGTTCCCAGAACTTAGTTTTATATTGAGAACCTTCCTGTAGATAGAAACCTAAAGATGCAGCACAATCAATTTTGCCATCTTCATATCTATCTTCCACATCTAATCTTTGATATTCTGTCTGTTGTCTCTCAGGATCTTGAAACAAATACTCTGATATTGCTTCTGCTATGTCTCCTTCAAGATAGTTTTTAAAGTTGTTTAACTCATCATTAAACCCCAACGCACGACCACATCTTGCATATCTGTTATTAGAATGAATACAATAATCTGATAACATATTATCATATTCTATTGCTTTTGGCAACTCACCTACACTTATTTCACAATGCTCATTGAAATCTTTAATAGCATCATCAAGTGTTGTTAAATTCTTATCATATGAATATATCCATGTTTGAGCATCTTTAATGGGGATGCCTGTTAAATATCCATGTTTACCTGCAATATGTGCAGTGTAATTCCATTTACCCTCTACCTTTTTATTAACAGTTAGAGTTGCATTTGTTGGTTTATATAATGCTTCACTATAAGAATTATGATCCCATATTGCACCTCTAGTACAATCAATTACAAAATCATACTGTTCTCCAAGTATTTTAACATGATCTTGTTGTACATCAATATATTCTACATGACTATCAATCATTCTTACATTTTTTGCAGTATTGGTATAACTATTCCAAAATAAATCTACAAGTTTTCTACCATTTAAGTGCCAACCTACATGAGTTGGTTCATACATTACATAGAAATTATGAGGTGTTATATTACCAAACCCAATAAACTTTTTACCCCACTTCTGTTTACCATCTAACAATCTTGATAGATGTACTGTACTTAATGTAGTATTCTCTCCAAGTATTTCTCCCCACTCGGATTCAGTTTGTATCCCATAGTCATCAATAATATGAGAACAATCACGAATCCAAACTATTTCATCGTCCTGATATACTCCTTCAAGAGTATCTCTATGTGACACGCAATTCAATAATACTTGTACTGCATCAGTACCACCAATAATAGCAATTTTTCTAGTCATAAGTTATGTAAATGTAGGAAACTTGTTAGCATAATCTGCACTCATTCCTCTAGTAAATGAACTGAAATTATAGTAGTCACGACAGAAATCGAAAGTAAACTCAACATCAAGAAGATCGTTAACAAATAACTTTTTCATTTCTGGGTCATCACCTATAATATTAAACAAATCATCTGTAAATGTTTGTTCATCACTTATTAAACGACAAGGATTTATCTCCTTATTATTTAATATGTCTCTAGCATTTTTCTGGATTTGTTGCCAGAATGGGGTGTCATGTTCTGAACCAAAATGATACATCCATGCAGAATTTAATAACCAATCCCCAACAACCTCCTCATAATACCAACTGTTGATATTATTAACAAGGTCTATATTATTATATGTATCGCCAAGAGCATAACTTGCCATCTTATCTGTCACATTATCATAATACATACCTGCCAACGCTTCAAGTGGGTCAAGAAATCCCAACGCATTACCATTACGAGCATATCTACCACTATGATGCATTAGATAGTTAGAGAATCTAGATTTCCAAGTAAACTTATTATATTGATATCCATCCTGAGGTACTAAACTTCTAAACTCTTGTTGTGCTTCCTCTTCTGAAGTTAGATTTGAATTATATGCATAACCATAAGTTCTCCTACTCTGCAATGGAATTCCAAACATCCAACCATTTCTAGTAGTTTGTGTTAATGTATAACCCCAGTCTGCAGGTTCTGGTAATCTAGTAGCAAGAACTGTATTACATGTTTCAAAAGGTGAATCAAAATAATAATCATCATTTACCAGTGATCTGCCACCACTACAATCTAATACAAAATCAAATACCTCACCATCAACAACAACACCAAAGCAATGCCCACCTATAGGATCTTGATCGAAAGATATTGACTTTATCTTAGTATCTCTTGCTTCAAAGTTATAGCAACTCTCATTAGTTAAATGTTCAATAAAGAAACTACTGAATAATCTGGTATCAAAATGAATAGCAGCAGTACTCATAGGAAAATATCTGGTGAAGTCTCCACCATTTTTACCCCATCCTACAAATCTATTACCAAACTTGATAGTGGCATCAAAATAATCTTTAGAATCATATCTCAAATATGATGGTGGACTAGCAATTTGTCCTGATAAAGATGGTGTTGTTGACTCTCCAATACCAAATATGTCCACTGATGTATCATATATCCACACGATTTTATAATCATTCTCTGTATCTGCCTTGGTTCGTTCTTCTATCAATTGTAGAATAGAATTAATACCAATAACACCTGCACCAATTACAGCAATCTTTTTCATTGTATTCCAAAGAGAATGTTTGCTTTCCTAAAGTCATCATCAACAAACTTGATAGCATAGTTGTTAGTAGAAACAACATATCCTTCTGGGGTTGTTGGTGTGCTTCCTATATATGTTCTTATCTGACCAACCTTATTTAACTGTGCTATGACCATTCTCTTGGCATCACGAATAGAAATGTATGATGCAAATGTAAAATATATCTCATTCTGATACCTAGCAATAAAGTTGAGACCCTCTAACTTCATCTGTTTATATCTCTCTTTACCTTTAACACTTGTTTTAGCATTCATTTCTGCATCTAATCTGTCAGAATAAAACTTAGCAAACTGTGCAACTGTCCTTCTAGTGTTTAGAATACTTTTGCCACTACGAATCTGTTGATTAAAGAACTGCTTGAATAGTATTGGCATTAAGAACCTTGACTGTCCATGACTCTGCATGATATCAAGAAACCTTGATGCTCTCTTGAGTGAACCTTCTGCACGATTGATAGTAGCAATATACTTGATCTTCTGAGTATTATCAAAACGACTAATACCTTGAGCATCCTTAAAGTTAGCATTGGGGATGAATATATCTTCAGTTCCTACAAATAATGGTGCTTTATATACTGCCTTACAGTCCTGTATTGTGCTACCCTGATATACTGTATGGAATACAATACCAATCTTTGCTTTCTCTACTGCCATACCTTGACTTGATTTGCATGATACTGCATAGGTAATAGCATTAGGATTAAATGTAATAACTCTATGTCCACCAATATTAGCATATCTCTTATCTCCTGATGAGAATAGTAAGTCTCCTTGAATAATACCTTTGATATTTAATTGAGAAAGATACTTAAGACAATCCTTTAACTTATTACGAAGTATCTCTGCTTGATAGAAACGATCAATATCTACATCGTCATAACATATTTTAGGTGTAACCTTATTGAATACTGATTTAGTACCAACAAAGAATTTGCCAGTAACAGGATCTGTGCCACAAATAATTGCAGGAGCACCATCCCACTTGGTACTAACACTTAAATCAGACTTACTGCCTGTAAGCATATTACCAAATGATCTGAGTACAGAAACGACACTAAATCCACCAGCAGTGCCAGCATTGAGGATTTCGTCTTCTAGGTGTTCAAGATGGGTATTCTTCATACCTATATTATACACGATTTTACCTCATAATGGGGGTTGAGTGGACACTTAAATGACTGACTATCACTTGAATCCAGGACCATTTGCCCAGACTACCAAACTTCTACGAATACCAGAAGTAACAGGTTGAACCCTATGTAATACATAACTGGGAAATATTATAACATGCCCTCTACTATTTACTGCTGTCTGTACTTCACCATCATGTAACTGCAATTCACCACCAGTATACTCACTAGGGTCACTCAACTGAACTGTCATGCTCAATTTTCTTGGTGGTACATCTGACTGCATATTATTATCTACATGCCATCTATAAAATCCTTTATCGTCTCCTTCATATACTGTGTATTGTATATGTTCATGAAATCCACGGATATCAAACTTCCAGAACATACCATTAGTTACTCTTAATATATTACCTAAACGCTCATATAACCATTTTGTATCTTTATTGCATTCTATCCATGCAGTCTTAGATGTACGAATACTATCAACTACACTGGTATCACTATCATTACCAACTGTAGCAGGTCTTGGATTAAGGGACTCACCATGATTAATAATGCGATGACACTCATTTAAGGTGAATCCATCTTCCCATGTTTGATATGATGTCTCACCCTGAAAATTAGGGCAAGGACTCAAAGGATAAATTGACATAATAAAAATTAGTAGATGATCTTGATATCTCCATTATTCGGTTTAACTTCATACTTACTACCATTGACTGCACGACCTGCGTTACCACCCTGTGACCCACCTGCTTCACCCCAGTCACCACCAGGACCACCAGGTTGACCAGGACCACCAGGTTGACCAGGTGTTCCAGCATTTCCTGGTGTGCCAGGTGTGCCAGGTGTTCCACTACCTCCAGGTTGACCATCACCGCCTGGTGTGCCACTTGATCCACCACTACCAGGTGTGCCAGGTGTGCCAGGTGTGCCAGGTGATGCTGCACTACAACTTGCTGAACCGCCAGGTGTACCAGGTGTTCCACTACCTCCCGAACCACCGCCACCGCCAGGTGTACCAGATGAACCAGGTTGTCCACTTCCACCAGGTGTACCAGGTGTTCCAGCACCTCCACCTCCACCAGGTGTGCCAGGTGTACCAGGTGTTCCAGCACTTCCTGCAATATTTCCAGTTTTATAATTCCAACCACGACCAGGTGCAGCAATACCACCTATACCATGAACACCACCTTGCCCCGAATAACCGCCAGGTCCACCAGATCCTCCTGAACCTCCTCCACCACCAGATCCTCCTGAACCACCTTGTCCACCACCACCGCCAGATCCTCCTGAACCGCCAGATCCTGCAGATCCTCCAGATCCTCCGAAACATGCTACTTTATACTGTGATGTTGTCCTTGCTTGTCCACTACTTGTTGCTTGAGATGATGTCCTACCTTGAATTTGTCCACGACGACTACGAGGCCACCCACCAAATCTCCTACGACGAGAACTCCTATTTTGATTAGTTGTTCTATTTTGTACTGTAGCTCTCTGTTGGAATGTGGTTCTTTGCATACCAGGTGAACCTGATGAACCTGATGAACCATCAGATCCTGAACCACCATCACCTCCTGAACTACCATCGCCACCACTACTACCACTAGAACCGCTACTACCAGGTGAACCAGGTGAACCAGAAGTCGCTCCACTACCATCTGAACCATCTTGACCATCAACACCGTCTTTTCCACCTCCACCACCACCATATATTCTAGCGTCTGATCCTTCACACTCTACAAATACTTTTCTTATTGCTGGACCTGCTGGTTGATTAATATTAAAAGCATGTCCACCAGGTTGATTGATAGCACCACCAGCACCATATACACCATAAGATGCAGGTGCATTGTTAACAAATAATGTTAAATTAGATGATGGTTGATCTGCAACAGCAGCAGGGGATGATACACTATTGCTTACAAGTCTACCCTTAATCTTAAGATACTTTGTTATATTTTTATTTAAGTTTGAGTTCCAATCAGCATTTACACTGGGGGTTGTAGGACTACTCAAAGTAGTAGCATTAAAATTATATTCCTCTGTCAGTGCATCTTGTTCAATTACATATTCTTTAATGACTCCTCTAACATCCTGCGGTGTAATTGCACCACTGGTAGGTACACCAACATTCTCAGTAGAATCTAAAACATATGGTAGATGCGAATTGCTTGATGATGGATATTTACCTTGACTAAAATCATATGGTGCATCAAGGTCTGTTTGTCTGTGTAATTCTGAGGCAGAAATAGATTTGCTAGTATCACCTATAGCAGCACGAATCTCACCAAATGAAATTTGTGTGCCAGGTGTACCAGTAAGTAGTTGTTGAGTTGTTTTACTCCAATTATTTGCTGCCATTTAATTTCCTCAAACTAAGTTCAATGTAGCAGATCCTATACCAGGTAATGTGATATAAACTTTAGTACCACTACTATCTAGTTCGATATCTATAGCGGATGTTCCTGTAGAAACATATGATCTATAGTGAGTAGCAACTCCAATACCTTGATTGGTTTTGTACTGATGTTTATTGAAAGTCTTATTGTACCACATATGTGCAGTACCCCATCCAATTCCTTGAGCTCCTACCTCATCATAAGGTTGAATGATGTTTGCAACTCCTTGTTCAGCAGTTAATCTCTCTGCCTGAGTAGTAACACCACCTATGAAACCAAGTTCCTGCACATATTGAGCAGGATCGTCACCTGTATTTAATACAGTTGAAAGACCAACCCAATTATCATTACTATTTTTAACAGCAACTGTATTACTTGCAGTATCAAAGAATAAACAACCAGTACCCTGAACTGATCCATTTGGAACTGTATTGTTAGGATCATCATTAAAGTAACTTGGTATTCTTAAGAATCCACTAGTAACAAATCCTAAGTCAAGAGTTGTGCGTGGTTTATTAGTTTCAAATCCAACACGAGCAGGACCAGCATCAGTACCACCTATACCTGTATGATATGAATGGAATACGGTTTCTTTATATACTTCCAACATATTACCATCATTATTTCCCACCATTGTACCGATACCGACACCACCTTCAAATACTGTCTCACCATTGATAAAGTTACCTGAAGCATCTCTTCCATATCCAACATATAGAGCAACACTACTATCTCTCTTACCTGCAGTAGTACCAATACCAATACCACCACCAGGTGAGTCATCAACAAAGATTTCAGCATTATCCCATAACGCTATACCCTCAGTAATACCTAAAGTAGATAGAGAAGTATTAAATCCTAGTCTAGTTAATTTAAGATTACTATTATTACCACCAGTTATATCAATATCAAAGAATGTAGATACACCAGCAGTTGATTGGAAGTAGTTATTTGATGTAGTAGGACCTGTAAGATTTAATCCACCACCAGTAATTTCTCCAGTTCTAGCATTTAATCCTGTGCAACTTATAATACCTGTACCTGCATCCAGAGATTTACATGATACAAATCCACTAACACCATTTAATAATATCGAACCAAATGTTGCTATGCTTCCACCAGTGTAATTGAAATTACCACCAACATCAAGATCACCAACAGTAATTGCACCAGTTGTAATAATACCACTCAAGTTAGCAAAGAGTGTACCTGCAGCAGATACTTGTGTTGTTGCGTCACCAAAGTTTATTTGTGATCCAAATGTAGTTGTTCCACCAATAGAAAGATTTTGTCCAACTGATAGATTTTTACCTGCCGACTGTACTAGATTTCCTGTTATAGTTGTATCATGTAATGTGGCACTAGATGATGTAGTTCCTGAAATAATACCAGTCGCAATAATTTCTGCAGCAGTCACATCTGTAATATTTACAGATCCGCCAAATGTACCACCAATTGATAAGTTACCTTCAACTGATAAGTCACCACCAAATGAACCACCACCTGAGAAATCAGCACCACCAATAACACCCATACCCCTGCCTAGAGCAGAAGATGTGGCACCTACACCTAAGAAGTTACCTACCGAGACCTCTCCACCAAATGTAGATACACCAGTATTTCTAATGAATATACTATTAATACCTAAAGAATCTATATCATCTACTGTAATGTCTGGACTGTTGGTTAATCCTGCTGCTACTGTAGCAACTCCATCAATGTCACCAACTAAGTTACCATAGAATCCACCAGCAGCACCCATTGAACCTGTGACTGTACCAGTTCCAACTACATCAAGATTGAATCCTCTTGATCTTGATGTACCTATACCAACATTTGCCTCTCTTGTTATTATTACTCTAGGAACATTATCAGTTCCATTGTCTCCCCAAAATTCTACCTGTCCACTCTCAGTACCACCAGTTCCAGTAACACCACCGTTATATAATATCTGAGCAACTGCAGTGTCATCAATAGATGAACCTGTAGAAGTCTCAATAAATCTTACACCAACTCTCTTATCTGCATTTACAAAATCTTGATTAAAGTCAATAGTCTTACTATCTCCTTTAAATGTTAAACCACCAGATGTTCCAGTTACAACACCAGAAGCAATATCCAATGCTCCAAATGAACCGACACCAGCAGTCTCAAAATTACCTGTACCACCTGTGATTGATTGAATACCACTAATGGATCCAACCATTTCAATATTACCCTGTTGGGCGTTACCTATTAGATTTAACTTTTTAAGAGATACCTCTTCAAATGTACCTATACCACTAATAGCATCAAGTTTTATAATATCACCAACAGCAAAATCTGCCTGAGGTAGTGTTACAGATATACCAACAGGTCTAAAAGCATTGATAGTACTACCAGCACCAGGATAAGGATTAGTCCATACTGCAGTAGGAAGATCTGTTAGATCAGCACCTGAACCACTGAATAATACCGCAGTTACCTTACCAGTATTAGCATCAACAGTAACTCCTGTAGTCCCTACGCCAACTTGGAATGTTGCTTCAGGAATTGTAGTTCCTATACCTACCGAATTTCCAACAGCAACATTAATATTACCGTAAAATGTAGATTGTCCAACAACATTTATATCTCTTAAATTCGCCTGATTCTCGACAATGATCGATCCTCGAACATCGAGTTCCTCTCTTGGAATGGTAGTTCCGATACCTACCAGTCCATTGTTAGAGACTAGATCATTGGCATCAACCTGAATACCATCTCTAAAATTAATGATAGTCTTATAATTGGTAGGCATTATCTTATGCTAAGGAGACCTTTTTATTATTTATCTGAGCTCAGATCATCTACCTGTTTGGAGAGATCCTTGACTGCTTCAATGAGTAGAGGAATTAATTTGTTGTAGTGAACGCCTTTAGTTCCATCTGGTTTTGTAGATACTGCATCAGGAAGTACAGACTCAACATCTTGAGCAATAACTCCAATGTCATGTCCTTTGTAATTAGGATTACCATCCTTCCAATCAAATTCAGTACCACGAATTTTCATTACCTTAGCAAGTGGGTTATCTAAGGTAGAAATATTATCTTTTAATGTAGCATCAGATGATTGACCATAGAATGCAACAATATCATCACATACATGCAAAGGTCCTCCACAGAATGTTACGAATCCAGCAGAAGAATATACATTTTGTGAGAATGATGTAAATCCATTCATGTTGACTTGATTATCAAATACTACATCAGCAGTATATCTTGTATCAGTAGCAATCGCAACAGCAAAACCTGGTGCAGCATTTAGTACAAGATCAGATCCACATGCAGGATCGGTAGTAATTTCAGATTTATTAGTACCAACACCAACTTTGACGCAATTTAATTTAGCACCAGTTGGGAATGTACCAGTAATTTCAATGCTTCCACCTAATTCTACAGTGCCACTTGTGACCATATCATCAGTGAAACTAACATCATTAGAGAATGCTACAGGACCATCAAACTGAGATAGTATATTCTGCTGAGGACCACCCTCAACAATAATTCTCTGTCTGACGATAACTTCATCAAATACCACAGAGTTACTTGATACTGCTTCACCAGTAACACTAGGAATAGGAATATTGAATGATGTTTCTTTACCAGTAGAAGAGTTAATTCTCTTATTACCAATATAGAAATCACCCCTGTTATTCAAACCAGTGTAAACTACAACACCAGCAGATCTTTCTTGTGCCTGTGATAGATACTCTTCATCGTCTGATAGAGTTCTGTTTTGTACCTGAGGTAAACCAGTTGAGTAGTTACCTGGACCATAACCAAGATATTCAAATGTGTGACCTGACGCACGAAGTATAGATGGTCTTCGTAACTCTAGAGCTAAAGCATCTACTTTTCTAATCAATGAATTATTGACATGAGCTGCTGGTAATGTACCAAGTACACCTCTAATAACATTGAGAGCATCGCCACCAGCACCTACTGTTCCTTGCTGTACAACTCTTACAATCTCCTTGTCTATTTCAAGATAATCACCTAATCTAAATCTTAGATCAGTACCAATACCTGAATTAGGAACTTGTAACCTAATAGAAGTAGATAAGTTAGTAATCTCTTCTTTTAATGTTGCAGTCTCACCAGCATATAAGTTTTGATATCTTGAACCAATAGTTTCTTCAATAGATACTGACTGATTATTTGCAGCATATGTCTGCTGATATACTTTATGTCCAGCAGCATAATTAATATCATTAACAGTGGTTGTAGTAAATGTAGTAACTCCAGCAATAGTGTCTATAGTAAACTCACCTATATTATTGCTGTTGGTGTCTACAACTCTAAACTTAGATCCCTTTCTCAATCCATGAGGTGTGGATGTAGTTATGGTTGTAATACCAGTAGTAATATCAAAATGAGTAGAAGCTATCGAAACAGCAGGACTATTTCTATACAAATACTGTCCATGAACAATCAGAGGATCACCAGCAGTTATAGCAATAGCAACACTATTTTTATTAGGTACAGATGTTATCCTGTACAATCCATCAGATGTAGTTCCTATTCCAGTAACAGAAACAACATCACCAATAGCATTTGAGATACCAGATGTAGGAACACCAATCTGAGCATTGGCGAATCCTTCAACAGTTAATGTCTCACCACCTTGGAATCCTGAACCAGGTGCAAACACCTCAAATCCAGTGATAGTAGTAGATCCAAGACCAACTGTAACAGTTGCAGTTGCACCATTCCAGTTACCACCACTAAGTAATCTAGTGTTATACTCTGTAGTTACAGCATATCCAACACCACTTACGAGATTCTCATGAATCTTGAGTCCATTGAAGTCATGCTGATTATCAAATGTAATAGTACATACACCAGCAGATACATCGCTAACTGCTGAAATACCATAACCAATATTAAATGTCTTGTTGAACTTATCAAGTGTTTCTCTTGTTATAGAATTAAGTTGATCATTGATATCAACCTTTCCTATTGGTTCTCTACGAGCAAATGATAAAGCAGCAGGAGCATTCTCTACAATATTATCTCTATCCTGCTGTGGATACAGATAAGTAACATTTTGTCTGTAAGTTTTGTTATTAAATTCTTGAGGTGGTGCATAGTCACAACTTAGTAAATCTAAGATGTATACACCATCATTTGCACCAGAAACATAAGGTTCTATAGTATTGACACGATAGACAGTAAAGTTCTTATTATTGTCATTGATAGAGAATCTTGGTTGGAATAGATTTCTACTATTAGTAGTATCTACAAATGTACCAGTATTTCTTTCAACGCCATTAATATCAGTGGTGCTATGTGCAAACTGATAAGAATCAATAAGAGCAGTTACTGCGAACGATCCATTATATCCTAGACCATCAGTACCACTAGTATTATTAGAATCTTTAACATCTACAACTTTAACAATATCACCAACTTCTACATTATGAGGTTGCTCGGTTCTAATAGTTACTATACTAGACGACTCACTAGCAAATGCAATGAAACCTGGATTTCTTGCAAAATTAGTATCATTAAGAGTTATAGTAGTAGCAGAAGCATCAGAAGTTTTTGCATATCCTACTAGAGAAGAACTTTGGAATATGAATCCCTCAACAGGATCTCTTGAATTAGTTGCTTCTTTTGGTATAACATAACGGATCTTGTAAAGTTTGTCCTCAATAGATCTCTTATCCTCAAATCTTTTAACCTGTGCTATGTTTGTACCATCAATACCAACTAAATTAGCATTAGTTTGAATTTGTGGGTAGATTGCATTAGCAGTATCGACATGAATAAACCATCTACTTTGAGAAGAATCCCATTGTATTGGGTGTCCAATATCATTACTAGATTTATCAGATACTCTACTCTCAACCCTGAGACTGCTACCACCATATATTTCAATGGGTACATCATTAATAGCATTAGAGAATGTGGATGCAACCTTAATGTTAGTAGGAGATACTACAATAGCATAGTATATCTTATTGAATTCAATATTTTCAGGTAAATCACCATCATCACTAAAGATTCTTATCTTTTCACCAGTGATTAAACCAATAGCATCAACAGTTAATTGGAATAATGTATTAGGGACAGTTGCCAAAGTTGTTTTGACAGCAGATTTAGTACCAACTGCAGCAGTATTAATACCAGATGTCTCTATCTTGTTGTCAAGCATCAAGACATTAGCAGTATAATCTGTTGCTCCTATAGCAACATGTAATTTTTCATCATGTCTAGCACCAACTCTAAATCCTTGAGATAAACTTAAAGGTGGATTATCTTCCTTATCAAAGGAGAAGATGTACAAGTGACTTGATAATCCTACTTGTTGAGTCTTATCAACATCTAACTGATAGAAACTGACACTATCAATTTTTGCAGCAGATGTATCTACAGTTTGTGGTGTAGTAATATGTGTAACATATCCTTGATCGTCTCTTGGGAATGCGTCAGGTCTGAATCCATCACCAATTAAAGCAAACTGTCCAAAGTTAGAGTTAGAGTTAGTAATAGATGCGTCAGCACCACTCTGTCCTAAGAAATGAGCATTGTAACCAATAGCAAATACTGAAACTATCTGTACAACAGCATTGTTTTTAATAGTAACATGAGCTTGTTCCCATCCAGTACGATATACTGCTCCACTATCTAAGTGATAAACAGTTGATGCATTAGTTGATGATGATTGAGCACTCAAATCAGCACCAGTAACTTTAGTATATGCTATTCCTTCGTATAATCTAGACTCTTTATTGTATTTTACAAATGCTCTGTCATCTTTTTGTAGTGATATACCAGTGAACTGAGCAACAACCATTGAACGGAATCCAGTTGCCTTTGCACCATCAGTAATCATGCCCTGCATACCATAGACTGATCTCAGTGAGATATTAAAGATGTATGGAGATGCACCTGTTACTGTATCAGCTTCGATAGTTGCTACTGCATTTGATATATTAGATGGTGTAGCAGGTAAATTATTAGGGAATGTGGATAAAGTATATGTAAATGTAGTAGGATCTATTATAGATTGTACGATAGTAGAAATATTATACTGAGATACACTAACTCCACTAATTTTTAATGGCGTACCCTCACTTAATTCGTGTGGTTGTTGTGTTGTTACTGTTACTTGTGATGTAGCAGTGGTACCATCACCAGAAATAATACTCGCAATTTGTATTGGGTCATTTCCTAAAGCACCAACAATTTCATACTCTGGTCTAACTGTATCAAAATCTCCTTCATTCTCTGGCCATTCATATGTAACAGCACGACCTGTTGGTTCTTGATATGCATAACTTAACTTGTAATAATACATGCTAAGGTCTGTTTTATCATATCCCTTAACTTCATTAAGACCATCAGCATACTCAAAGCATGTTAATTTATGATGAGAAAATATTGGGAATGATCTATTATCTTCATTGAACTGTTGGTGATCAGTATATACTAAACGATCACCTTTCCCATCAAACATTGAGAACTGCCAGAAATAACAAGCACCAGTTATTCTGAATAATGCTGCAGTAGGAACATCATCGTCTGTAGGGTTAGGTACATATAGAGGAAATACTTTAGTCTTTCTTAGGTCAAGACCAACAATAGAAGTACCACGAGGAACTATACATCCACCATTTATTGAGTTAAATCTATAAAGTATATTATTTTCTACAGTTAGATCAAATTCCGAAGATAAATTTAATCCAAATTCAGCACTAGCAAGAGAAGATGCACCTAAAGGAGAGACACCAACTGCCCTTGTAGGATCACTAGGATCTTTCTTAATAGCAAATCCTGGTCTATTATCAATATAATGATCACCAGGAAATAGTAATATAGTTGTCTTATCGTTTATATCGTTATCAAATCCAGTCTGATATGAAAATCGAGCAGATTCTAATAGTGCTCTTTGAATAGTTCTAAAAGGCTTCGTTAGGGAGTTACCCTGATTGGTTATACTGTCTGTCGCATCCAAGTCATTTGGATTAACATAGAGAATCTTACCTTCAGTATTCTTTATAAAGTTCTCTAGCTTATTAAGTGGCATCTCTAAAGTTCAAGAAAGTACTTGCTTCAGTTATTTAGTCAACGATAAATACATCGGTGACGATAAATAGATGGACTTTCAAAAGATAGCATCAACAGGAACGGCAGTAGCAGTAGTTGGTACTGGTGCATTTGTCGGTGGTGGTCATGTCATTGACAAACAAACAGGTGGTCCTCAAAAGAGACAAGATGCACAAATAGAACAAATTAGACAAGTAGTTAGAGAAGAAGTATATTTGCAGTTGATTAACGCATGGCCAAAATCTTCTGGTCCTGTCAAAGGATTAAAACCACCTGTAGACTACAAAAACCAAATTCCGACTAAATGAATAAATCGTTATTATGGAACCATTTGAAATACCCAACATAGAAACTGATGGTGTTAGTATACCTAACATCCAGATCAATGGCACCAATGTTAGGATCATTCCTTATACTGGCGTGAGAGGTATTGGTAATAATTATGTACAAGATAATCGTGTATGGTTAATTACTCCACCGCAATCAGTACCGTTAGCAGTTCCTGTTACTGAAAGAATAGGAACTCCTATTGTTGATATGCCTGGTTGCGTAAAAGTCCATAAAGAAAACGCAAAAAATCCAGCAAATAAAAATAAAATGCTGGTAGATAATGACCCTAAGGGTAATGTAGTGTTGTGTGATAATGGTATGCCATATTATCAACCACCCGATTATGATGCTAGAGATTTAACTTGGCAAACTATTAATACTGAAGAACCAGAAGCTTCTGGTGTAGATACTGGAGAACCACCTGCCCCTGATCTAAACACCCCAGAACCGCCTCCAACAGACAGACCTAAAGAAGAGATAGAATGTCCTCCTATCAATGGAAGACGCATTGGAGACCTAAATCAAGACGGTACAGAGAGAGTAACTGGTCATAAATTAACACCCGATGGTCTAATCTGTGAGACATTATGGGAAGATGTTCCACCATTGCAACAGTATGTGCCATCGATAGCAGTGATATCAACGACTGCTACAATTGCGACTGTGGCAACTGCGTCTGCCCTATTTGCCAAACCCCTAGCAGATCTGCTCCTGAAGGTTGTGAAACCTGTAGTGAAGAAGACGATTGCGAAAGTTCAGAAGATGCTTGGGAAGACTCCTCCAAAGTTGTCTCGATCCGATATTGTTCGGGATCAGTATCGGGAGAAGAAAGGGTTACCTCCTCTGAAGGTGAAGAAGAAGTAGGTTGTGTCCATTTAGGTTGTGGTATCTGATGCTCATGAGGAAGTATCTTACCGCCAGGTGATGTTACCATAACATCAGCACATATACTATGATAAGGAGAAGCAGGATGGAAAAATATTCCTGCTTTTTTTAATTCACCACAATTTTTTAATCTTGCAATCTCAAAGTCTAATCTCTTGTTAGAGACTAATTGAGTTTGCATTGCTATTTGCTGTTCAGCTGCCTGTTTACACAAATTCTGCATTTTCTTGTTCAATGGTATTGATAATGTAGCAGATAGACCAGCATTGAACGACTGGTTTGCTCTCATGTCAGTCCTTACAGGTTTATACCACATTGGATCCAAATTACCATTAGTCACAGCATCTGGTATACCGTCTCCTGCAGGTACATCAACATTTATTTGCATATCTGCACCATCGTCAAACCATCTACTACCATCTGTTTTGGTTCGGGTGTCGTACCATGTCTCCCAAGGATAGTTCTTGACTGTTACTGTTTGAGTAACTGTTTTACCAGTTGTATCTGACAAATTATATTGTGGTTCGTTATAAAAATCTTCCCAAGGATCCTTTCTACTATCAGCAAACTGGATGTATGGTGTCATGTTAAGAGTCGTACTTTGACACGATACTTGTCCACCGTAGGTGTTAGTTACATATGGACCTTGTAAAACTTGTATTGCCTGGTTGGTCACTGAGCCTGAACTATTGGCGATTGGATTAGCAGTGGCACTAACACCGCCAACACCCTCAGCTAAGGCTTTTATTGGTAACAGATAGTTAACGCCCAAAAGCGTTGCTATCACTGGGTAAATGTACTTGTCGTATCTGTGACGCTTTGGATAGTGGTCACTCTCTGTATTATTGTTTGATTCGTTAGCCCAGGTCCTTGATAACTTTGCGTAAATTGGAACGCTGCTCCAGGATTTGAGATTGTAAAATTGTTTTGTGCTGACATGTCTAAAGCATCGAACGAAGAAGTTACACTGCCTGTTATGGCTGCGTCTCCTGTCCCTACGCTTGGATTGACGGTTACTGTTGATGTAGTTGTTGGGGGATTTAAAGCCGCACCGTTGTTGTCGATGCCTACCCCAGTCACTGAGTATTCCCATCCTGTCCTATAATCTATGGAATTTATGGTTTCCGTCACTGTACTTTCAGTTTCGGTATGGCTCGTCATAGAGCCTTGCTGAAAATTGGGGACCACTGGCACTGCTCTTGCAGTTCCAGTACTACCTAATAATACAACTAATATAGTTATAAGCCTTTTCATGACCTATCTCACGGTTACCTCGGTTACAAACTGAGTCGTAGCTGAAGTATTAGCTCCACCTGCTGCTACACTACTAAATGTGTGAGCACTAGATGTTTGACCTGCTAAGCTGCCAACAGTGCCACCAGCAGTACTACTAATATTACCAAAGTTAACAGCGTTACCCACAGTAGGAGCTGCAGTTGGAACAGCATCGGCTGCTGTGTATGACTGGCTAAAGCTGAATGCTGAGCCTGCTGTGTCTTGTGTTGCTGCAATCGTTCCTGGAGAATATACACCAGCAGTGATTGTACCAGCACTAACAGTTGAAGTAGTCGTACCATCAGTTGTATCAATATTACTACCAGAAATCGCAAAAGATGACCCTATTCTTTCAGCAGAAGTATGGGCACCTCCCACGCTCAATTGTACACTGGATGCAAATCGAGATGTAATATCGGCTCTCGCTGCAAGCGGAGCACTCATCAAAAGCATTATTAAAGGTAAAATCCTTTTCATTGGAATTAGTGCTTTAAGCCTCTCTATTTAGGCATTTGTACTTTGTCATTTTTTATACAATCTACCACCTATATCAATATGTTTATCATTTAATACGGTACGCACTGGTGGTTCATAATCATATGTAAAATACTGACGACCTCTTCTAGGCACTTGAGTCTGCCATCCCTTATGATTAATCCATCCACTCTCACTAGATGTAGTGTATTTCTCTACTTCTTCTTCATTTCCATCCCATTGCCAATCAGTACAAGCATCAACTGTAAGAATAGGAATCATTGTATTCCATGCAGACATTCTAAGAAATGCATCATGCCATTTTTCAAATACTAACCATGATGGATTTTTTTGATCAGTTTTTGCCCCATTAGTTGCATGTAACATTACATCAATTCCTCCCAATTCTTTATATAAAGTAGTTATTGCTTTATTAGAAACAGGATCTTCTCCATATCCCCACATATCATTACATATCAATCCAGCACCAAGACAATGTTTCCCATTTTCTTTATCGAGATCAATGAAAGTAAATGCATCTAAGTGTGGATCTCTACCTAAAGCTGCTTCCATATCAACAGTAAGAGTCTTATAAGTAGCACCTCTCAATATACCATCAGGATTATAATGTCTAATCTCATTTCTAAAGATATTCCCCTTCATTTCAGGTTCTATAAAATTAGTACCTAAGTGTAAATATATACCAGATTTTTTTTGATATTCCTCAACTTCTTTTAAAGCATCCTTTAATTCATCTAATCTTTCAACCCAACTATTCTCCCACCCTGATAAAGCAGCTTCTGGTGTTAAAAGATGATCGACTTTGTTTTCTTTCGCCCAATCAATAGCTTTAAAGATTTCTTTTTTGTTAACCTGTATGTTAGTTCCTACAGGAATTTGAGCACCACCGAATCTAATCATGTCCGTAATAATTAAAATTAATAACTTGTCTGTAGGAATCAGTTGATGTGGTTCCACTATGCATAGTTTCTCTAGGAAAAATTACCATGCGATTAGCAACACTTTCAACTTTTTTCCCATTCTTGAAGTATGTATATCCGTTGCAAGTATTAGCATAATATACAGCAGTATAGTCACCAAAATTACCATCAGTATGCAAATCTTGTTCTATAATTTTTGCATTTTTAATATTAAAATTTGCTTTGATTCTTACCCAAGATCTTATGTTTAATGCCCTCTCAAAATAACTAGCAAGTTCTGGAGTAAGACAAATTTTATTATGAAATTTACCCCATGCCCATATAGGACTCACCATTTGATATTTTATTGGATCTGATTGATCTTCGGGATTAACTACATGATCATTATAAAACCAAGGAATAATATTTTGGAGTAAAAATACTACTCTTTCATGTTCTTCCTTGGGTAAAAAGTTATCAAGAACCTTCATTGTTGTTAGTCTTATACATCCTATCCAACACTTCATCTAATTCAGACTTATGAAAGATAGGTTCATCAGCACCTACATTGCCATTTACTAATGGCCAAACGAATCCATCTGCTGTGATGGTAAAATAGTCCTCAGGATGCTTTTTAGCATCTAAGTCTATGTCGGGGTGATCGTCTCTAGACATTCTCCTGTACCGATTTCCAGTCTGCATCAAACAACTGTAATCCTTTATCTGTTAGTACATGGTTGTACATCTTATCAAATACTGCAGGTGGCATTGTAACTACATGAGCACCATTAGCAAATGATTGAGATACACTATTCACATATCTAATAGAAGCGGAAAGAATCTCAGTGCCTTTTATGTTCTGAACATTATATATCTTAGATATTCTTTGAATTAGATCTAATCCAGCAATTGAATTGTCATCAAGTCTACCTACAAAAGGAGAAACATATCTTGCACCTGCTTTTGCTGACAATATTGCTTGTGCTTCATCAAATATTAATGTCACATTTACTCTAATCAGTTTTGCTGACAATTCCTTACATACTGCTAGTCCATCGGGTGTACAAGGAACTTTAATAGTAGCATGTTCTTTTCCAAACTTTTCAATCAGTCTCTTAGCTTCATAATACATTTCATGAGTGTCACCAACAACTTCCATACTTATATCAGGTATCCCCATGTCTATGAGTTCTTGATATACCTCTTCTGGATCACGACCACTCTTCATGATAAGAGTTGGATTTGTAGTTACACCGTCAATAAGTCCAGTAGCGTAATACTTTCTAATCGTTTCTGTATCCGCAGTATCTAAAAAGATTTTCATTAAGTAGTTCCTAAAGCAATTTTACTGAATCCTATTGTTAATAGGAAGATGAACATGATTACCACATCCCACATTTTGTTCTTTATATAGAATGGTAAAGCGAGTAGTTCAAATACAACATTGAAGCAAGCACCAAGATAAGTGCTGACATGTAATGTTATAAAATATCCTAATATTATACCATATGTCCCTACCATTCTAGCAGAGATTATAAGTTTATTTGTGTTCATCTACTAAAATTTCTGTATATACGATCTCATCTTCATCTAAAGTCGATTTAATAAAATTCAACACATTCATAAATTCTGCATAAGTTTCGTTTTCAAGTACTCTTCTCTCTCCCTTACTAGAGACGCAGCATACTCTACGAGAGCATACATCTACAACAACTTTTTCGACAAATTCTTCGGTCATAATAAATCATTAAAATAAAAAAAGACCATCTGCCCCACTTAGTAGTTGCATCTTAGGTCTTTAAAAAAAAGGAGGGAGGTTGGGTTCCTGTATACCAACAAAGAATGGGCATTACTACAGAGTAAATACATTCTTGCCTGAGACCCGACTGGTAAGTCGATTCTGCTTTCGCAGCAGCACCACCTGTGTCTCATCA
>VMHT01212868.1_pt1 | contig 31763 bp, 48 predicted proteins | sample 4693611 | NCBI WGS metagenome assembly VMHT01 (sample SAMN12280063, study PRJNA550983) | marine metagenome | isolation source: seawater sampled from same location over 5 years 0.02-0.2 micron viral filtrate | place: USA: collected off the coast of southern California halfway between the port... ...
AATGATTTTGCTAAATATGTAATACAGCAATCAAGAAGTAATTTAACAAAAGGTAAAAAAAATGTAAGTAAGGACTTGTATAACTCTTTAAAAAGTGAAATTAATCCAACACAAAAGGGGTTGCTTTTGTTTTTTGAAATGCTTGAATATGGTGTATATCAAGATCAAGGTGTGAGTGGTACAAAAAAAAAATATGATACTCCATTTAAATACACAAATAAAAGACCAAACATTGGTGCATTAGATAAATGGTCAGTAAGAAAAAGCGCATTAAACAAAAAGGTACGAGATAAAAAAGGTAGATTTATTCCAAGAAAATCTTTAATATACTTAATAGCTAATAAAATATTTTTTCAAGGTATAAGACCAAGTTTATTTTTTACTAAACCATTTGAAAAACGATTTAATACTTTTATCAATGAATTTGAGGTTGGGGTTACTGAAGATTTTGAAAACGATTTACAAGATGAAAAAGGATAAAATATGGCAATAGAAAAGATAAATATAAACAGTCCAGTTTACTTAAAAGTAGAAAACTCAAACTTAGCAAGTTGTAAGCTAACAATAGCAATATATAGTGGTGCTTTCAACGCAAGTCCAACAACGACATATGAATTAATAAAAAATGAAGTAGGAAATAACAACTATGTGATATTTGAAATAGGAGAATTAATAAAAGATTATATCGCATATAGCTTTAGTGGTACTTTTGGTAGTAATGGTGTAAATGTGTGGGTACAGACAACAGCAACACCATTTAATAGTTCAGGAACAGCACAAGATGCAATATCATCAATTATGTTAGCATTTGATGGAGTGGGATATTTTGAAGAAGGATTTGACATAACACAAACAACAAATAGTGCGACAACTCAAAACCTTACAAGACATAAAGGAAGTGTGAAAACATTGATTAGTAATTCTACAATATTCAGAGAAACACAAGAAGTAATATATATACCCGTATTAGCAAACCTAAGTGTCAATTCTGGTAGTGATACATTATCAGGTGCAACAACAGTAAACTTTAAAAATGGTGGATCAACAGTATCAACTGTAACAGTACCAACAGGTGTATCAAATTCTAACAACGCAATAGCATACGCAACAAGTACAACTGCGACATTAACAAGTGTAGATATAGTAACAGGGGGATCAACAGAAACATTAACAATAGAAGAACAAGACTGCAATAAGTTTACTAATCTTCCATTAGTGTTTGTAAATAAATCAGGCGCATTACAAAAAGTAAATTTCTTTTTAAAATCAACAGAAAGTGTAAATGTACAAAGAGAAGAATTTAAAACAAATACTTTAACAACAGGTGCAACCTATTCGATAAATGCACATCAATATAAAAACAGAAATATAAATAGCAGAGAAACTATTGTATTAAATACAGGATATGTAAATGATAGTTATAATCAAGTAATAGAAGAAATACTATTTACTAAAAGATGTTGGTTGTTTAAAGACAATCAATACTTGCCAGTTATACCACAAGATAAAAGCGTACAGTTTAAAACATCTTTAAATGATAGGGTCGCAAACTACACTATGACTTTTAATTTTGCTTTTGATAAAATAAATACTATAAGATAATGAACGAGCTAGGTCTATTAATACCAGACATAAAGATAGACAACCCACAACCTGATCCAGATTTGTGGAATACAACAGCTATAAACTGGGAAAATGGTTTTAGATTATGGAATGAAATAAATTTAATTACAGATATTGATTATCAAAGACTAGATTTATTTGAAGATGAACAAGTATCATTAACACAAACTATACAAGATATAAGAGATATAGAAAAGGTGTTTACCGATTTTAGTAAGTCCTTTAGTTTACCCGCGAGTAGTAAAAATAATTTATTATTCAGGCATTATTATAGGACAGACATTGAAGAAAACTTAATTGCAGATTCTATATTTAATGCAAACACAAAACTAAGGGCTATACTAGAGCTTAATTATAAAAACTTTAGAAATGGTTATATAGTTTTAAATGGTGTTAAATTAAAAAACAATCAACCAGAATCATACAACATAACATTCTTTGGAGAGACTGTAACATTAAAAGATAAAATAAAAGATAAAAAATTATCAGAACTAGACTTCTCTCAGTTTGACCATAGTTATAATGTAGCAACTGTAAAACAAGGTGTACAAAGTTTTGTAAATGTCTTAAATGGTCAATCAACTACTAAAGCACATATTATATATCCTTTGATATCACATACAGATAGATTTATATATGATAGTAATAATGGGGGTGTATTGACATCACAAGAAAGATCAAACAGAACTAGAAACTTATATGCAAGTGGTAGTCAATCTACAAGTGGTGCAGGAACTGCAAATGAAAGATTAGGAAGCACAATGGGTTTTACTTTTAATGATTTAAAACCTGCATTAAGAGTTATAGATATTATTAATGTTATTGCACAAGACCCTACAATAGGTTTACAATTTAGTGATGACTTTTTTAAAGAAACAGGAATGTTTGCAGATCTGTATATGTGGCTACATAGAAACAAAGGGGAGATAGGAATTACACCTAGCAACGAATCGAATGTATCTAATATTATACTAAACCAAATACAAAGTTTTACAGCTACACAAGGTACGACACTAGAGTTCTTTTCTTTGTTACCTACAAGTAATTTTGCACCAACCTTTGATGGGGGTATATTTAGATTTGTAACACAAAGACTAGAAAGTCAAGTAGGTGTTATCGAGACTATGCAAATTAATTGGAAGATCACACCCCAAACCTCAAGTAAAAAGTTTACAGCAAAATTAAGAAGAGCAGGAACGGGAGAAATAATTGCAGCAGCGACATATTCACAAACTGGATCTATTAGATTACAACATTTGTTTGAGGGTGATGCAGGTTTTACACAACCATTAATGCAACATAATGTAGAGTTTGTAATTGAAACGACAGAAACAAGTTTAAATCTTACATACGAACTTACATTTACTAGAGTTGCTAGTGGACAATCAAATAATGCAGATAATTTTACTGCAACAGTACAAGCAGGTGTAGTAGAACCTGATAGTTTAGTAGAAACAATTTATGTACAAAACAATATCCCAAATATTGGCATACTTGAATTTTTAACAGGAGTGTTTAAAACATTTAATCTTACAGCGTTTATTGAAAGCGATATATCTAGTGATGACTATGGTAAGGTGGTTGTAAAGACTTTAGATTCTTTTTATGCTAGTGGTACAAATCAAGAAATAACAGAGTTTATAGACATAACACAAAGTGAAAGTAATTTTAGTGTGCCATTTAATGATATAGAGTTTAAGTTTGCAGACCCTAAAACATTCGGTGCATTTTATTTTGAGAAACTAAACAACAGACAATTAGGAAGTGTTAAGGCAAGTGGCATTGGTAATAGTGGTAGAGACCCAAGATTAAATCGTGGTAGAGATTATCGTATAACATTACCATTTGAAAAAATGTTTTTTGAAAGATTAAGAAATGTAAATGGTAGTGATTTTACAAAAATAGGTTATGGTTTCTTTGTAGATAGCGACCAAAATCCAACAATAAATAAACCTTTATTATTTTTCAATGAATCAACTGCAACTGCAGGAATACAAATGATAGATGGTAATGGAACAGGAACGCCTGATACGATAACAACATATAATAGACCAAGTAATATAAGATCAGGAACACAAAGTGTAGTTATAGCAGTAAATGCAAGTGAATCAACTGCTGTTACTTTTAAATATTTAAATCCAACTAATTTTGCAGATGTAACTGTGTCGGTAAGTCCAGATAGTTCTACAACAGTTAATCCTTTAGTTACTGGAAGTTTACAAAGAACATCGGCAGTTACAAATGAATCTAACATAACTACAACCTTTACAACATTAACATCAGGACAAACATTACATTTTAGTATTGAAGAAGATCCTTTTAATGATACACCAGAAACATCTACATTATTTGAAAACTTTTACAAGCAATACATAAGAGATGTATTTACATATAAGAGAAGATTAAAAAAATACAAAGCATTATTACCACAAAAGTTTTTACTTAAATATAAATTATCAGATACTATTGTTATAAATAATACTGAGTTTATTATAAATAAAATAACTACAAACCTACAAACAGGTAAAAGTAGTTTAGAATTATTAACTAAAATAAATACTATCACGTGATATTACCTATTATTGAATTATTAAAATATGCAAGTGGCGAAACTGAAAATATTAGGATTGCACAGGGCAAATATAAATTACCTGAAAATATGCGAGATGGATATAAACTTTTAAAAAAACAAATTAAATGGCAGTTGAACAAAACATAATAGTAAGAGCAGACTTAAAAAAAGCTAAATCTGAATTTGAAGATTTGTCTGATGTTATTCAAAGGCAAGATCAATTTTTAGCAAATTTAAAATTAAGAATAGTAGAAGCAGAAGCAAGTTTAAAAGATTTAAATTTTACACAAAAACAAGCTAGAGAAGCAACAATAAAAAAGTTAAATGAAGAACTCAGAATAGAATCAGCAGAATTAAAAGTTTTAAAAACAAGAGCAAATGGCTTAAATAAAACTTTAAAATCTCAAAATACAATTAGAAAAGCTGGTACAATAAAAGCTATTGAGTTCAATGAAACATTACTAAAGAATAGAGATATAAGTAGTGGTTTGTCAATGATCACTGGTGGATTATCATTGCAAGTTCAAAAGCTAGGTAAACTATTTGTTGCAACAGGTAAAGGTTTAAGGGTTTTTATACTTGGTTTAAGCACTTTACAAAAAGCATTAGTTGCCACAGGTATAGGAGCAATAGCAGTTGGTATTGGGTTGTTGGTTGCAAACTTTGATAAAATAAAGCAACTTGTAACAGGCACTAACCCAGAATTAGAAAAACTAGAATCAAATACCACCAAAATATTAGAAAACACTAGTGGTGAAATAACTTTATTAGAAAAAAGAAAAGAATTATTAAAGCTAAATGGTGAAAAGACAGAAGAAATTAATGAGTTATTGTTGCAAAAGTTTGAATTGCAAAAACAAAACTTACTAATATTATTAAAAGAACTAGAAACACAACTTGAATTAGAAACTGAACAAGCCAAACAATTAACTTTTTTTGAAAAATTAAAAATAGGAGCTTCTACGGTTTTACCATTTTTGAAAACAGGAGAAGAAGTGGCTAATGCTGTATCAAGTGAAAATGAAAAAACATTAGAATTATCAGGCAAAATACAAGACACAAGAAGTAAAATACTTGACCTTGATATTAAATTAGCAAAAATAAACAAAGAAGAAACAGATGAAGAAGATAAACAACTTGAACTTTTAGATAAACAATTGCAAAAAGAACAAGAGTTATTACAAGCTAGAATAAAACAACAAATTAGTGCAGAAACAGAAATAGGAAAAATAAGAAAAGATTTTTTTAAACAAAATTTAGATGACCAAAAAGCCCTTTTAGAGATAGAAAGACAAGAACAATTAGATCGTATTAAAGATGTACAAGGCAATGAGTTTGCAAAAAAATTAGCAATAGCAGAAGTAAATAAATTTTTTGATGAAAAAGAAATAGAAAGACAACAAAGAAAAGATGAACAAGATTTAAGTAGTCAGCAAAAACAAGCAGATGCTATTGAAAAAATAGAGCAACAAAAAATTAACATCAGAAACAAAACTTTTAATACAGCAGTAAGACTTGCAGGGGAGGATAGTAGATTAGGAAAAGCAATACTTGTTGCAAAAACTATACTTGCAGCAAAAGAAAACATAATGGAAGTTAAAAAAACGCTTATAAAAGCAAAACAAGCATCCATTGAAGCTAGTGTTGATGGTGCAAAAGCAGGTAGTGCAGTAGCACAAGGGTCAGCAGAAACTTTAAAAATAGGTTTTCCACAGAACATACCATTAATTATTGCATATGCTGCACAGGCAATAGCAGTTATAAGTGCTGTAAAACAGGCAGTAGGCAAAACAAAAAAAGCTGCTGCTAGTGCAGGTGCTAGTTCAGGAATAGGTGCAAGTATTCAAACACCATCAATACCGACATCAGCACCGTCATTTAATATTGTAGGTGCTTCACAAGAAAACCAATTAGCAAGCACAATTGCACAAACAACTAATCAACCAGTAAAAGCATTTGTTGTGGCAAGCGAAGTAACAACAGCACAAGGACTACAAAGAAATATAATAGATGAAAGTAGTTTGGGTTAGCAAATAATTAATTAAATAATGTTATATAAATATGAAAATAGTTGAACTAGTAATTGATGAGTATGATGAACTTGCAGGTATTGAAGCAATATCAGTAGTAGAAAGTCCAGCAATAGAAGAAGATTTTATTGCACTTAAAAAACAAGAAGTAAAATTAGTAGAAGCAGATAAAGAAAAAAAAATATTATTAGGTCCACTTCTCATACCAAATAAACCTATATACCGAAAAAATGCAGAAGAAGAATATTATATATATTTTTCACGTGAAACAGTTAGAAAAGCATCTGAAGGTTTTTTAATGAAAGGTAATCAAAGCAAGTCAACACTAGAACACCAACATAGCATAAAAGGATTAACATTAGTAGAAAGTTGGATAGTAGAAGATTCAAAGTATGATAAGTCAAGAAAATATGGACTTGATGTGCCTGTTGGCACTTGGATGGGTGCTATTAAAGTAAATAATGATGAAGTTTGGAATGAGTATGTAAAAACAGGAAAAGTTAAAGGTTTTTCAGTTGAAGGTTATTTTGCAGATAAGGCAAAGCAAAAAGAAAGTAAAAGCTTAGAGGAGCAAGAAAGCGAAGAAATATTAGAAGCAGTTAAAAAGCTATTTAGTGAAAAGGTTACGCTAGAAAGTTACAATGATTACCCTGCTAGTGTTATTAATAATGCAAAGAGGGGTATTGAGTTAAATAAAAAAGTAAACAATAAATGCGCTACTTTGGTAGGAAAAAACAGAGCTAGACAATTAGTAGCGAAAGAAAAATTAAGTGTATCTACGATTAAAAGACTTTATAGCTATTTAAGTAGGGCAGAAACCTATTACAATCCAAAAGACAATGAAGCTTGTGGTACAATATCTTTTTTGTTATGGGGTGGTAAATCTGCTAAAAGTTGGGCAGAAAGTAAACTTAAAAGTTTAGGAGAGTTAAAACTATATAGTGAAAAAGTAAATGATGATTATGCTATTATATTAGATCGTTTAGCATATTCGTCAAAAGATATGGCAGAAAAAATAGCTAAAGATATTGGTTGTGATGGGATACACGAACACGAGTTTGAGGATATGACTTGGTATATGCCTTGTGAAAAACATACACTTACAGAAGATGAATTTAAAAAATATAAATGTCCAGATGGCTATATAAAAGATTATATAAAACACAAGTGTGTAAAAAAGAGAAGCTACGCCAAGGTAGGACCAAGAGGGGGTATTGTTAAAAGTCCAAAAGCTCCAGGCAGTAGTAAAAATAAAAACCCAAAAGGGGTTGGTAGTGCAGGTGGAAGTGCAAAGGGTAAAACAGGAGCAAAGGTAAAAGCTAAAGATTTAAAAACACTACAAAACAAAGCAAATGATTTTAATGAAAGATATAAAGACAAATTAGGTTATGGTGTTACAGTTGGTCAACTATCTTCTGTTTTTCAAAGAGGATTAGGTGCATTTAATACAAGCAGTAGTCCAAGAGTTAGAAGCGCATCACAGTGGGCATTTGCTCGTGTCAATGCATATTTATATTTAGTAAAAAATGGTAGACCACAAAACAAAAAATATGTAACCGACAATGACCTATTGCCTAAAAAACACCCAAAGTCAAGTAAATGAAATATAAAAACAAAAAAAGATTACGTAACAAATTTATAGAGCTTACTTACGGTACACACGCTAGTCCTGTTGGCGGTAATCGTGCTTGTCTTTGTTGGGATGAAGAAACCTATAGTATTGAATGTTGCGATGGTACACTAAGAGCTCAAGGCATCGGTTCAATTACAGGTTAATTAAAAATTATATTCGTCTTATTAACTTATACTAGCTAAATATAACAAACCTTAAATGCAAAATAATTTATACTTGTTGTTAAATAAGTATGAAATCACAAGAATTATTATCACAAATTAAAAATTTACTAGGTATGGAAAACGTACAATTAGAAAAATTATCACTTGATAATGGAACTGTTTTAGAAGCAGAATTATTTGAAAGTGGAAAAGAAGTTTTTATTCTGTCAGATGATGAAAGAATACCACTTCCAGTAGGAGAATATAAACTAGAAGATGGTAGGACTTTAAATGTAGAAGAAGAAGGTATGATATCAAATCTAAAAGAAGAAGAAGAAGAAGAAGAAAAAGAAAATGACAAGGAAGATAAAAAAGATGATGAAAAGGAAAAAGATGAGATGAAATATGTAACGAAAGAAGAATTTCGTAAAGAAATGGATGACCTTAAAAAAAGCATTCAGGATATGATGGATAACAAAGATAAAGAAAAGGATGAAATGGCATCACAGGTTGCAACAGAAGTTGCAGTTGAAATGAGTAGCCAAGAACCTGCAAGTAAACCAATTAAACACAGTCCAGAAAATAAAGAATCTGCACCAAAATTTAGGTTTGCTAAAAACAGAAAAACATCAACTTTAGATAGAGTGATGGAAACTTTAATAAACAAAAATAAATAATTATGGCAGTATTAACACATACAAGCGATGATGTAATGAGAATTTTTGATGACTATGAATTAATTTCAGCATCAGGATCATTAAATCTATCGGATTCTGGAAAAGTATTTAAAATTTCTGGAACAGGATATACAGTAACACTACCCTCGCCAAGTGCAGGGTGGAAAGCAAAATTTGTTGTATCAGGCGCATTTTCAACAGACTTCGTAGTACAATCACCATCAGACAATAGAGATACTATTAATGGTGGAGTAATTGTAAACGGAGCAATTGTTGAAGCTGATGCAGTAGATAGAGTAACATTTGAAGATGATGCAGAAAGTATCGGTGATCACATTGAAATACATTCTGATGGAACTAGCTACTTTTTAAGTGGAAATGGTAACGCTGCTTCTTCAATAACAGTTGGTGAATTATAATATAATTAAATAAAAAAGAAAAAGATATGGCTACTACAACAAGTATAACAACTACATACGCAGGACAGGTCGCAGGTGAATATATCGCTGCAGCTTTATTGAGTGGTGTAACGTTATCGCAAGGTGGGGTTTCAGTAAAACCTAACATTAAATTTAAAGAAGTTATCAAAAAACTTGCATTAGATAGCATTTTAAAAGATGCTTCTTGTGATTTTGATCCAACTTCAAATGTAACATTAACAGAAAGAATTTTACAACCAGAGGAGTTTCAGGTAAACTTACAACTTTGTAAAAAAGATTTTAGACAAGACTGGGATGCTCAGTCAATGGGATTTAGTCAATATGACAATCTTCCTAAAAATTTCTCTGACTTCTTAATTGGACAAGTTGCAGGTAAGGTTGCTCAAAAAACAGAGCAGAATATTTGGCAAGGTGCAACTGCAAACGTAGGTGAGTTTAATGGCTTTCAAGCGTTACTTGCAGCAGATGGAGATGTTGTTGATGTAACAGGTACAACATTATCAGCTACAAATATAATCGCAGAATTAGGAAAGGTAGTAGATGCTATTCCTAGTGCAGTTTATAGCAAGGAAGATGTAAAAATTTATATTCCAACAAGTGCTGCTAAGTTTTATATTCAAGCACAAGCTGCTTTAGGATATAGAGAGCTTTACAACGTTGGTAAAACAGAGATGAACTTTCAGGGTATTCCATTATTTACAGCTCCTGGTTTAGGAAATGATAAAATGGTTGCTGCAGAATCTTCTAACTTATTCTTCGGAACAGGTCTATTAAATGACTGGCAAGAAGTTAAGTTAATTGATATGGCAGACATTGATGGAAGTCAAAATGTAAGAGTTGTTTTAAGAGGAAGTGCAGGAGTACAGCACGGAATAGGATCAGATATCGTATTATACTCTTAATATTGTTTAACATAAGAAAGGTAGGTGGGGTATATGCCTACTTACCTTTTTTTATAAAAAATTGAAAAATTATGGCTTGTTTATTAACAAAAGGAAGAGGTTTACCCTGTAAAACAGGAGTAGGTGGTATTAAAGCAGTATTCTTTGTAGACTATGGAGGACTTGGTGCTTTGACAACATCAGCAGGAGAAGTGTCAGGATTTGGTGGAAGTCCAACATTAATGAAGTTTGATGTTAAAGGTAATTCAACATTAGATACAACAGTAACATCTTCAAGAGAAAATGGTACAACTTTTTATGAATCTAGTTTAGTATTAAATTTAACATTTCAAGAAAAAGAAACATCAGAAGAAATAAAGTTGTTAGCAGTATCAAGGCCACAAATCATAGTGGCGGATTATAATGGCAACTTCTTTTTAATTGGGGAGAAAAATGGCGCAGAGCTTACTTCTGGTTCATTTAGTGGTGGTGCAGCAATGGGAGACTTATTTGGTTATTCATTAACCTTTGCAACAACAGAGCAAGACCCACCATTGTTTGTGCAAAAAACTGTTATGGATGGTGCTACTGAGGGTACTCAAATTACACCAAACTAATATATTTTAATTTAGTTGAAATTAAGAGGGTTATTATACCCTCTTTTTTTTTACAAATAAAAGTATTTACTTTGTTATATAGGTATGAAGATTTTAACTACTAGTGCAACAGGACAAAGTATAAAAATAATTCCTAGAACATTTGCATCAGTAAATAATATCATTGTTAGAGATGAGGTTACAAATAAAAGTTTTACATATAGTAGTGTACAAACCTCTTTTACTAGCAATAATTATCTTACATTTTTAGTAACAGGAACAGGTATGGTAGATAGTGACAGCAACACAATATTAAAAGAGAACAGATTTTATAATTTAACCGTAAACTCATCATCTGAGATTATTTATAAAGATAAATTTTTTGTTACAAATCAAAACCTTACAAATGGTAACTACGATATAAATAGTGGAGAGTATACTATTAGTAATAATATTTCATCAGATAACGAATATATAACAGTATGAGTGATTTAAGAGTAATAAATTTAAGCACATATACAAGTCCTGATGTAGTTGAAGTTTACAACAGAGATTACATACAATACGGAGAAGATAATTTATACTTTAAATATCTTATAGACAGGTATAATGGCAGTCCAACTAATAATGCTATTATAAACGCTATTAGTGAAATGATTTATGGAAAAGGATTAGATGCTACAAATAGTAGTTCAAAACCTAATGATTATGCACAAATGAAAGTTTTATTTCAAAATCATTGTGTAAGAAAATTATGTTATGATCTAAAGTTAATGGGGCAATGTGCAATACAAGTAATTTATTCAGTTGACAGATCAAAAATTGTACAACTTGAACATTTACCTATTGAAACATTAAGAGCAGAAAAAAGTGAAGATGGTGAAATTAAAGCTTTTTATTATGCACCTGATTGGGAAAAGGTAAAACCACAAACTCAATTAAAAAGAATCCCATCATTTGGTGAAAGCAACGAGAGTATTGAAATAATGTACATAAAGCCTTACAGGGCAGGATATTTTTATTATAGCCCTGTTGATTATCAGGGTGGTTTGCAATATGCCGAACTAGAGGAGGAGGTTAGTAATTATCATTTAAATAATATACTTAATGGACTAGCACCATCAATGCTTATAAACTTTAACAACGGAGTTCCAAATGAAGAAGAAAGGCGACTTATCGAACAAAGAATATACCAAAAGTTTAGTGGAAGCAGTAATGCAGGTAAATTTATTTTAGCATTTAATGATAACCCAGAAGCACAGGCTAGTATTGACCCAATACAATTAAGTGATGCGCATAATCAGTATCAGTTTTTAAGTGATGAAAGTACAAAAAAAATAATGGTTAGCCACAGGGTGGTTAGTCCTATGCTTTTAGGTATTAAAGATCAAACAGGATTAGGTAATAATGCAGATGAATTAAAGACTGCATCAATACTAATGGATAATACTGTTATTAGACCATTTCAAACATTATTAATAGACAGCTTTGATAAAATATTAGCATATAATAATATATCACTAAACTTATATTTCAAAACATTACAACCATTAGAATTTACAGATTTAGAAAATGTAAATGATGAAAAAACAAGAGAAGAAGAAACTGGCATAAAAAGAGATGATTTAAAAAAAGATTACTTTTTAGGTGGTAACTTAGGATCTCAAGTAGCAGACAATGTAATAGCAAAAGGAGAAGATATGGGTGATGAGTGGGAGTTGATTGATGAAAGATTAGCTCTTGAAGATGAAAGTGAGATACAAAAATATTTTGAATTTGCAACAGTTGTAACGGGTGATGCAAGAAAAAAAAGCATACAAGATACTGATCTGTTTAGAATAAGGTATGCATATTCTGGTGAGTTAACAATAGATAAAAAAGGTAACGTTGTAACGAGAGAGTTTTGTAAAAAAATGCTAAAAGCAAACAAAGTGTATCGTGTTGAAGATTTAAATAAAGTAAGTAAAGCAAATGTTGACCTAAGTCCTGCAGATGCAAAAGGTGAGGGATATAATATTTGGCTATACAAGGGAGGTGCAAACTGTCACCACGTATGGCTTCGTAGAGTTTATTTAAAAAAGAATAACAAAAAAATATCAGTTGGTAGGGCAAGAAAAATAATTAGTGCATTACCACTTGATGATAGGAAAGGTGCAAGATTTGAGGGTCCATCTGCACCTAAGAAAAACAAAAACCCAAAGGAAGTGGCAATGCGACCTATTGATATGCCTAACCAAGGATATAAAAACCCAAGATAGACTATGGCAACTGCATTATTTATAACAAGAAAACAATTAGTACAAAATTCTATTTTAGATGGTAACGTTGATACTGACAAGTTTATTCAGTTTATAAAAATAGCACAAGATATACATATAAGAAATTATTTAGGTACAGACCTTTATAATAAAATCAGCAATGATGTTGCAGGTGTGGGTGGTGCAAGTTTGTCAGGCGTTTATTTAACTCTTGTAACAACATATATACAGCCAATGCTTATACACTATGCTATGGCAGATTATATACCTTTTGCAGCATATCAAATTAAAAATGGTGGTGTTTTTAAACATACAAGTGAAAATGCAGAAACAGTTAGTAAAAATGAAATTGATTATTTAGTTAAAAAAGAGAGAGATATTGCAGAGTATTATACAAGAAGATTTATTGATTTTATGAGTTTTAATCAAAGTAGTTACCCTGAATATACCTCTAATACTAATGATGATATTGATCCAGATAAGGATGCTCTTTTCAATGGTTGGGTATTATGAAAAGAAAAAGCAAACCTAAAAATAAAAATGTGCAGAAATTAATAATTTACTTAAAAAAAATTGTAAATGGCAACATTAACTAATACACAAATATCGGTAACATATGTAGGTCTCTTAAAGACAAGTGCTAATACTATACTTACATCTACTGCCCAACAAATAACCGATGGGTCAGGTAATAATAGTATTTTATTTTTATCTACAGCAGGTGTTGGTATTGGGGGTGCAGCAGCATCAGGCAAAGAATTAGATGTAACAGGTAATGTACTTGTAACAGGTGATCTTCAAGTTGATAATATACAAATAGATGGCAACACTATATCGAGTACAGCAGGTACAGACTTAAATATAACACCTTTAGCAGGACAACAAATTGTTTTAGATGGAACTATTGTTATTGATGCAGGAGTTGTAACTGGTGCTACATCTATAACATCAACAAGTTTTGTTGGAGAACTAACTGGAAACGCTAGCACATCAACTAAAATAGCAAGTATAACAAATAGTAATATTGTACAACTTACATCTTCACAAACACTTACTAATAAGACAATAGATGTCGATAACAATACAGTTTCTAATATTGAGGTTGATAATTTTAAAGCATCAGCTATTGTAATAGAGTCAGAGGGCATAGGCTCAAATGATAATGATACTACATTACCGACAAGTGCTGCTGTTAAAGATTATGTCGATACACAAGTAACAGCTCAAGATTTAGATTTTGCAGGTGGTAGTGGTACTGGGTCTGTAGACCTAGATAGTCAAACTTTTACTATTGCAGGAACTACAAATGAAATAGAAACATCAGCAAGTGGTCAAACGCTTACAGTAGGTTTACCAAGTACAGTAGCGATTACTACAAAAATTACTTCACCTATTTTCGGATTAGGAGATGGAACAAGTAATAAAATACAATTTATAGGAGGTCAGGGAAACTGGAGAATAAATATTAGCGATAGTGCAAATCAATTTGTTATACATTCTGAAAGCTTAGCATCTGATTATTTTACAGTTATTGGTGGTGGTGGCATTAAGCTAAATGCTTATGGTTCTGGTAGTAAAACAGGTACAGTTGCAAAAAACCTAGCTGTTGATTCTAGTGGAAATATTATTGAAACAGATGGTGGAGTTGTAGATGGTAGTGGAACAGCTAATGATGTTGTTATGTGGTCGGACAGTAATACTCTAACAGATGCACCTATTGCTATTTCTGGTAACAATGCAACTTTTGCAGGAAATGCAACTTTGTCTGGGCAAGTTTTATGTGATACAAATACAACAACACCAACAGGTGGCGAAGCAGTTTTTTATAAATCAAGTGCAGGAGCAGTATTATCTGGTTATCAAGCAATATTAGAAACTGGTTCAGGTGGTTCAAGGGCAACTGCCTTAACAATAGATAATTCACAAAACTCGACTTTTGCAGGGGATGTAACTGCAAATGGTGATGGTAGTTTTGGAACATCAGGTGCAACAAATAATTCTAGTGTAAAAACACTTGATGGCTCTATAATTACAAAAATTCAATCACAAACAGCAGGAGACACAGCAGGAATACTTGGAACTGAAAGCAACAATGTTTTAAAATTAGTTACAAATAACTCAACTGCTATAACAATAGATACTTCACAAAACGCAACTTTTGCAGGCAGGGTAGGAATTGGAGCAACCTCTTTTACCTTTAGTGATTTATTAACAATTAAGAGTCCATCATCAAATACAACAACAGGCATAGCTTCACCACAAGGGATTAATTTAAATAATACTAATACAACAGATGGAAATTATACTACAATTCAAAATAGAGATGGCAATGGCGACCAAAATGCAGAAATTAAGTTTTTTAACATATCTCACACAAACAATCAAGGTGCTATAGCTTTTACTACTCGTTCAGGCACAGATGTTGGAGAAAGAATGAGACTTGATTCATCAGGAAATGTTGGAATAGGAACTGATACCCCATCAACTTATAATGCACAATTAGTTTCATTTAAAGATGGTGGCTCATTTGCTTATTTAGGTCATAATAATTCTGGGGGAACTTTCCCTAAAGTATCGGCTTTAAGTTTTGGCAGTAGTGCTGTTTCATTTTCACATACAACTAATGGTGGAACAAATGCTTTAACAGGTTCAGCACAAATAGCAGCTATACAATCAGCTTCAAGCAATGCCGTTACTGATATGGCTTTTTATACAACAGCAGGTGGAAGTGTAACAGAGAAAATGAGACTTGATTCATCAGGAAATTTGGGGATTGGACAAGCTCCAAGTACTGCTAAATTAGAAGTAGCTGGTGAAGCAAGAGTTTACACAGGTTCAAATCTTGGTTATTGGGGTGTTGATGCAGGTAATTCTTATGTTTACTTTGGTACTAATTCTTCAGGGTATGGTTTATCTTTTCAAACTAGTGGAGCAGAGAAAATGAGACTTGATTCATCAGGAAATTTAATTGTTAATGATACAAGTTCAGACCTTTCATCTTCAGGTAGAGGTGTAATTGAAATTAATGGTACTTCTCAAGCTATTTTAGGTTTAAAAGTAAATGGCGATGTAAAAACATATTTATTCCAAGACGGAGATAATGTTGAATTAAACAATACTGCAAGTGGTAGTTTGACTTTAAAAACTGCTGCAACTACAGCTTTAACCTTAGACTCGTCACAAAATGCAACTTTTGCAGGTAATGTTTTAATTGGTGCTACTTCAGCAGCAGCAGGTGTTTTAGTTGTTGATGGTAATAGTGCTAATAATATTTGGGTTGTGGGTAGAGATTCAGATGGTACAGGTTCTTTAAGTTTTAGAAATGCTGCTGACAACGCTTATAATGCAAGACTAGAAGCTGTGAGTGGAGCATTAAAATTTGAAACTAATGGTACTTTAGCATTAACCATAGACAGTTCTGGACAAATAACAAATACAATGTCTGGTGGTAAAGTTCTTACAGATACAAATGGGTTTATAACAAGTTTTCAAACTTTAGATACTGCAACTGCTGGTGGTCGTTATATGGGCAAATCTAATCGTGGATTATTAGGTCAAATACGAATTGAACAAACAGCTACAAGTGCAGATGGAGGTTATATAAGTTTTGATACATCTCCTAATGGCTCTACTACACCTACAGCAAAAATGCGTATAACATCTGGGGGTGATATTGCTGTTGGTGTTACATCAGCTCAAGGAAGAATACATATACACAACTCAGGTACATCTTATTTACATATCAGCAATGACACAACTGGGTCTGCTTCTGGAAGTGGAACGGATATTGGGGTTTTTACAGGTACATCTGATTTACAAATAAACAATAGAGAAGCAGCATCAGTTGCAATTTCTACAAGTAATACTGAAAGAATGCGTATTGCAAGTGGGGGGAATTTATTAGTGGGTATAACTGATGAATCAAGCCAACCAACTACTAAAAACTTTTTTATAGCTGATTATCAAAGTGGTGCTTCTATTACAGTTGGTGGTCATAGTGGAAGTCATACTGCAGTTTTATTTAGACACAATGGAGCAACAACTCCAGGCTCAATAGTAATAACAACAAATACAACAACTTACAACACATCTTCAGATTATAGATTAAAAGAAGATTTACAAGACTTTGCAGGATTAGATATGGTTTCTAAAATACCTGTTTATGATTTTAAATGGAAAACAGATGAAAGCAGGAGTTATGGAGTTATGGCACACGAACTAGAAGAAGTTTTACCACAAGCAGTAAATGGAGAAAAAGATGCAGAAGAAATGCAAGGTGTTGATTATTCTAAAATAGTTCCTTTATTAGTTAAAGCAATACAAGAATTACAAAAAGAAATAGAAATACTTAAAAATAAATAATTATGGCAAAAGCAAAAATAAGTTACAGTTGGATTATTAATGCATTAGATGCAAAGATAAGTCAAGATTCAAACGACAATGTTGTTTATAATGTGCATTGGAGTTATGTTGCAACTAAGGGTGACCATACAGTTAGTAATATTGGCACACATTCAGTTGTATATGACAAAGACAATTTTGTTGAATATGATAAACTAAAAAAGTCTGATGTTGAGGGTTGGTTAGAATCTGGTATAGATGTAGATAATATGAAATCTAATTTATCAAATCAAATATCAAAACTAGAAAAACCAACTGATATAACATTAAGACCAAGTTGGTAAATTTACTATATTTGATAAAAAATATATTATGAGTAAAAATTTAGAACAATCAGAATTAGAGTACATTAAAGATTTGTTAGATAGTAAAACAAAAAACTATATGACAATAGGTCAAAAGTATGAGCAAAGAGAAATATTATTAGCACAAGCAAATAAACTTGTGAATGAAAATATTGAATTGCAACAAGACTTTGATAAGTATATGAAAAAGCTAGAAGAAAAATATGGCAAAGTAAATATTAATCTTAATGATGGCTCTATTCAAGAAATAGAGGAAAATGAGCAAACTACTTAATGAAGATACACAAATAAAATTAGATTTAAAAACAATAGCAGTAGTTATAGTTGGTGCTGCTTCACTTGTTTTAATGTACACCGATCTAAACGCAGGTATAGAAGAAGCAAAACTACTCCCTGAGCCAAGCATATCACGAACTGAATACGATTTGAAAGATCAATTAATACGTGAAACAATCGAAAATACAGCAAAGCAAGTTGAAGAAAACAGTAATAAACTAGATAAAATAGATGAAAAATTATATGAAATTATACAGAAATGAAAAAGTTAGTTGTCCTAATTGCTCTATGTGTTTTTGCAATCAGTAACTCACAAGAATTTACTGTATTACACATTAATAGTTCTTGGAATAGTAGAAATGATTATAAAGATCTTAATGAAATAAAAGGTGCTAAAGTTATAAAAGCATTACTAGAAGAACAATCTTCTGCTATTAAAAGTCAAATTAAATCTGTTCCTGTTATATTTATATATAGAGACAGAAGTTTAATTGGTAGATGGGATGCAGATATATCTTTAACGATAAAAGCACCTGTTGAAGAATTACAAAATGTAGTAAATAGAAGTAGATATAGGAGGGTAACAAGTTATGATTAGCAAACATATATCTGAAAAGGAAGCAACTAAAAGTGTTACAGCTTTGAGAATGAATATTGACAATACACCTAACGGAACTGTAATAAACAATATGAAACTGTTAGCACAAAAAGTATTTGAACCTTTAAGGTTCTGGGTTGGAGGAGCTATAAAAATTAATTCATTTTACAGATCAAGAGCTTTAAATGATGCAATCGGTGGTTCTACTTTATCACAACATTGTCAAGGAAGAGCAATGGACATAGATGATGTTTATGGACATAAAACAAATAAAGAAATGTTTTACTACATAAAAGAAAACATAAACTTTGATCAAATGATATGGGAGTTCGGTAACGAAGATAACCCAGATTGGATACACATTAGCTATGTTAGTCAAGATAAAAACAGAAACAAAATATTAAAAGCTGTTAGAGATGATGGTAAAACTAAATACATAGATATAACTAATGTCTGATAAAAAGAAATTCAAAGATACAACTGTAGGTAAGTTATTGTTCGGAGCTGCATCAATTGTAAATCCCACACTAGGAAGTGTATTACAAGGTGTTACAAGTCCAAAAGAAGCAATAGCAGAGATCGGTAAAGCAAAGATATCTACAAGTGATAAAATCAAGTTACAACAACTTATATACGAACAACAAAATAAAGAGATAGAGTCAATTACAAGTAGATGGGAAGCAGATTCAAAAAGTGATAGTTGGTTAAGTAAAAATGTTAGACCTATGGTATTGGTTTGGTGTATTGTAATATTCTCATTTGCAGGGATACTTGATAGTGTAGAAAGCGTACCATTTCATATTGGTGAGCTGTGGAATGATACTTTTGAAAAGGTTATGATGGCAGTTGTATTGGCATACTTTGGTGGTCGTACAACTGAAAAGGCAACAAGAATGTTTAAAAAGTAATGGCAAAAAAAGCTAGTGTACATCAATACAAAAGTAATACCAAAAAAAGAAAAGGTATTCATTCTAAAACAAAAAGCAGTAAATTAAAAAATAGTAAAAACTATTTTAAAAAATATATAGGTCAAGGTAGATAGTTATAAGTATAATATAATATAAGTATATATAATACTTGTATAATTATAATATATAAATATATGCGAACAAAAAAAATTTTTTGGTATATTTATATGTCTTGAGAAAAAAAAGTCGTAAAAACATCATTAAAACACTTGACAAGGTGTTCTCTGAATACATAAGAAGAAGATATGCTAAAAATGATATAGCAGAATGCTTTACTTGTGGTAAAAAAGATCATTGGAAAAAAATGCAATGTGGACATTTTCAATCTAGAAAATATTATAGCACAAGGTGGAATGAAGATAACTGTCAAGTGCAATGTGTAGGTTGCAATATGTTTAAGGGTGGAGAACAATATAAGTTTGGATTACACTTAAATATGAAGTATGGCGATAAGAAAGCAGAAAAATTATTTTTATTAGCCAAAAAAACAAAAAAATTTATTAATTTTGAACTCATAGAGAAGATCGAATATTACAAAAATTTGATCGCATCCCTTAATTCTTAAGGGGTTTTTTATGTTTATTTATTTAGAATAGGGAGACTTTGGTCTCCTTATTTGCTTGTAACATTTTTTTATTTAAAATATTTTTATTATTTTAGCTGTAAATAAATAAATATGATTAAATACAAACATAAATTACACATTACAGATATTCGCTTTAATAATGAAGATATTACAGTGGAATATAACTATTCAAAAGCAGAGCTTGGACACCTTGATGGTACGGGTACTTTTGATGGTGTAGAGATAGTAAAGGTATTACTAGACACAGTAGATGTAACTAAATTAATACATAGTGATTATATAGAAGATATAGAATTAGATGTATTAGATAAACACGTTAATAAATAATGGACTTTTTACTAGCAAAATTATCTCAATTAGAAAAAGATAAATTATCATTAATTATAGAAAATCAAGAATTAAGAAATGAACTTAATGATGAAAAAATTAAGGTAAGATTATTATCAGCAAAAGATGAGATCTTGCACGAAAGAAATAATGAAGAATACTTTAACTCAAAAAAATAAATAAATATGGAATATACAAGTACAATTAAATCAATAATTAAAAAAGAAAGCTTTAACACCAAAGATGGTGCATTAATAAACAAATATATGGTACAATTTGCTAATGGTCATAATCCAAATGTTTACACAACAAAGGAATTAACTTTTGATGTAGGCGAGGAGATTACTTACAATTTAGATCAAGCAAAAAATAAAGCAAAATTAATGCCTAAAACAAACAATAATTACACAAACCCAAAAGATGATATACAGAAATATATTATTAGACAAAGCTGTTTAGATCGTGCAACAGAATTATTAAAAGATCGTAACTATAATTGGGAAATGGAAAAAAACAGAGATAAATTAACAGAATTAGCAGAACATTTAAAAAACTACGTATACAATGGATAAAGATATAAAATTTATAAGCGGCATATATGCTACACAACACAGGGATTGGTGTCATAGAATAGCAATTAATGTAAAACAATTTGAAGAACAGTTTAAATTATTTAAAGAAAATGCCAACGAAAAGGGCTTTTATGAATTTGAAATGTTAAAAAGCAAAAAGGGTAAATTATATTTTAAAGAAAAAGATTTACCTAGACAAGAAGTTACTTCACAAGATCATAGCCCAGACCGAGACCCACTACCATTTTAATTTTTATATTTGCTTAATGCTAATTAATTATGATGATGAGATTGACAAATTAATAAAAATCAGACAAGGCAAAGTTACAGAGGGCTATAAATTAGATTTACCAGAAATTGATGAATATTTTAGATTTAAAAAGGGTAACTTTAATTTAATACTTGGTCACGCGAATACAGGTAAAACTACAATTACATTATTTTTTATGTTGCTTTATTCATTAAAGCACAAAATTAAATGGTTGGTATTTTCAAGTGAAAATGATAGCCATACTATTATAAAAAAATTAATTGAGTTTCTTGCAGTACAGCCAATAAATAAAATATCTACTGAAACATTTGATAAACACGCGAAGTTTGTTTTTGATCACTTTAAATTTGTAGATTGTCAAGATACATATACATTTAAACAATTATTAAAGTTTGGAGAAGTTGTAAAAAATGCTTGGGATTATCAAGGTTTTTTAATTGATCCTTATAATAGTTTATTTAAAGATCGTGAATTAATGAAAGGAATTAATGGTCACGAGTACGATTATGAAGCTACAAGTCAAATGCGATTATTTTGTAAAAAGTTTAATATCAGTATATGGCTCACAACACACGCGACAACAAATGCATTAAGAATAAAGCATCCTTTACAGCACGATTATGCAGGGCACCCAATACCACCACTAGCTAGTGATGTTGAGGGAGGGGGCAAGTTTGTAAACAGGGCAGATGATTTTCTTGTTATACACCGATACACACAACACCCATCAGAGTGGATGAATAACCACATACATATTAGAAAAATAAAAGACAACGATACAGGGGGTAGACCTACACCAATTGACACACCAATAGTTTTAAAATCTATTAAAAATAATGTGGGGTTTGAATTAAATGGAAAAAAAATACTAAATTTAGCATTAGTTGAACAAATTAATGCACCATTCTAACCTTGAACATAAATTAACACAAAGACATAAAGATTGGATACGTATTTCTAAATCATTTGGCGCAGGCGATTATTCTGAAGATTTAGTGCAAGAAATGTACATACGAGTATTAAAATATATTCGTAATGGCAAAGATCTTTCATACAAGGGCGACATCAATTATTTATATATTTATCAGATGCTCAGGCATATGAGTATAAATCTTTTGCTAAAAAAGAGAAAAATTAATGTTATTAATATAGAAGCAGTTAAAAATAAGAAAAAAACAAATACTGAAGTTAATATAGAAAAGGTATATAAAAAGATAAATAAAACACTTGATGATATGTATTGGTACGATTCACAAGTATATCGTATAATAGAAAGTGGTGTTAGTATAAAACAGCTAAGTAAAAAAAGTGAAATTAGTTATTATAGCCTTTACAGAACATATAACAAAGTAAAAAATATATTAAAAGAATTATTATGAGATTAGGAGACATTGTTTATTATATTACGAAATATACAGGAATTAGATATATATGGAAAAAAATATATCCTGACTGTGATTGTGATAAAAGAAGAAAAAAATGGAACGAAATAAATCTTTAGATAAAACCTTATGGAAAGAGGTTAGAAAAAGAATCACTAGCCGTATGCAACACGATGATTTTTTAATTATGTGCCAACTACACGCTAAATATATGAAACATAAATATCACGAACTTAATTTTTGTGATTGTAATGCAAGAAGAATAAATCAATGGATTGAGGAAGTGGACAAATGTTTAAATTAAAAGAAGTACATAATATGGAAAAAGCCATAGTTGGTGTCTTAAATATCTTCGGATGGGAATTAAAATGGACTGGTGGTAAATATGAACATTATGATTGTCGTGGGTTAACACCAAAAGGTTATGAGTGTGTTATTGAAATGAAGTTTAGAAAAGATTATTACAAAAAAAAATTATTAGAAAAATATAAGTACGATCAACTAATGAGTATGGATAAAGACATAGTTAAGCTTTATTTTGTAAATGATCCAAAAGCAAATTATATGTTCTGGCTTAATGAATTAGAATTAAATGAAAAAACAAGTATGTGGTGTCCAGAAACAACATTATGGAATAGTAGAAAAATAAGAAAGGATTGTTATTTAATTGATGAAAACCAAGCAGTTATGACAAACATTAACTAATTTTTTTTATTTTTGTAAAAAATAGTAAACTTAAAAAATGTATTATGGTAATATCTAATCAAATATTTGAATCTTTTAGAATTAAAGAAAGAGTAAAAGAACAAAAAAAGGCAGTTAAAATATTAATATCACAAGGTTATACTTTGTTAGACCCAGAAGGCAACATACTCAACAAACAAAACACAAGGTTTGATATTGATAACAATAAAGTACAGCCAGAATGAACACACAGCATTTTCAAATATACGAAGCATCATTTAATCACATTGGCAGTATTTTAGTAGAAGAACACGAAAAAAGTAAACAAAAAAATACAGCAGATAAAATTAAATGTATAAATCAAATGTATATGTATACTAATACTTTACAGATTGATTATAATATTTTGTTAGAAAAATATAAAATTTTAAAAACAGAGTATAACAAACAGATACAAGAATTAAATACTAATCTAAATGAAGCACATAACATTATTGGACTCAAAAATTTGGGAAGTAAAAGATTTACTGACCAAAATGCAAAGTGATGACTTTTACTATGGATATTTAAGTAAAGCTGCTCTTAGTAGTTCATCAATCAAGCATCTTATCAAAAGTCCAAAAAAATACAAGTATATAACTAATAATGCACAGCGTATGAATTCAGCAATGAAAACAGGTTGGCTATTGCATTGTGCTGTATTAGAGCCAGAAAAATTTTCTAATCAAATATTTGTTGACGTACAAAGTAGAAATACAAAAAAATTTAAAGAAGTAGCACAAGGTAATGATATGATTTTTACAGCTAAAGAAAGATCAGAAACAGAAAGGTTGCAAGACGCTATATTTAGAAATGAACAAGCACTTAGGTTATTAAGTAACTGTGAATTTGAGGTTCCAAAAATTGGTATGATAAATGGTTTACCTTTTCGTGGTAAAGCAGATGTTTTATGCAATAATGGCATTGTGGATCTAAAAACTTCAATGAATATAGAGCTTTGGGATCCTAAAAAAAAATATGTAACAGGTAGTCCTTATAATCTACATTATGACGTTCAAGCTTTTATATATTCAAGTATATTTAATATTGATTACAAAAATTTTACATTTTTAGTTATTGATAAAGGCTCACTTGATATAGGGATTTTTGAGTGTAGTGAAGAATTTTACTTAAGTGGAAAACAAAAAACCTATGAAGCTATTTCAAGGTATAGGCAATTTTTTATAGATGAAGTTGATATTGATAGTTATACATTAAGAGGTACATTATGATAGTAAATATAGAAGAAATAAAATACAACGACAAGAACCCGAGGGTTATAAAAGATTACAAATTTCAAAAACTTGTTAAAAGCATTAAAGACTTTCCAGAAATGCTTGAAAAAAGACCAATAGTTGTAGATGAAAATATGGTTGTACTTGGTGGCAATATGCGATTAAGAGCCTGTCACGAAGCAGGCTTTACAACTGTACATATATTAAAAGCTGAGGGGTGGTCTGACAAACAAAAAGAGCAATTTATTATAAAAGATAATAGTAGCTTTGGAGAGTGGGATTGGGACATACTTGCAAATGAATGGGAGATTAAAGAGCTATCAGATTGGGGGTTAGATTTACCAAAGATATATTTTGATGAAGACAAAGAGCCGGAGGTCGACAGAGACATCTTTGATCAAGAACTTGATACCTATATAAATGCAAAAGTTAAACAGATCACATTATACTTTAATGCACAAGATTACGAAGAAGCCATCAATGATTTAGAAAAAATAAGAGAGAAAGAAAATTTAACAGACAACACACAAGTATTTAAGTTTCTGATTGAAAAGTATGGATTATAAAATAGCAATACCATCATATAAAAGACCTGAAACAATAAAAAACAAGACTTTAAAATTGTTATCTAAATATAACATTGATAAAAAAAAGATAACTGTATTTGTTGCAAATAAACAAGAGGAAAAAATATATAAAGATAGTATAGGTGCTGAATATAAAATAGTTGTAGGTGTACCAACAATTGGCAAACAAAGAAACTTTATAGAAAAATACTATAAACAGGGAACTAACCTGATGATGTTTGATGATGATATTGACAGTGTAATGCGCAAAAGTGTAACAAAATTAATAGAGTTAGAAGATTTAGAAAAAGACGTTATTTATAAAGGATTTAAAACTTGCGAAATTACAGGTGCAAAAACGTTTGGAATTTATGCTGCAGGTAATCCATATTTTATGAAGCATAGAATTTATACAAAACTTTGTTATATTATTGCTAGTATGTTTGGTGTTGTTGTGGAACACGATCCGTTTTTAGAACGAGTAACAAATCACGGTGAAGATTACGAATATAGTATAAGGCAATATATAAAAAACAAAGTACTTGTTAGGCTTGACTATTTAACAGTAAAATCAAACTATTATAAAGAAGCGGGGGGTTTACAAACAATAAGAACATCAGAGTATGTTTATAACTCTATATATCAAATACAAAGTATGTTTCCACAATACTGCAAAATGTACATAAGAAAAAGCACAGGTAATGCAGAACTAAGATTAAAAGATATGCGATGAAAAGAATTGACGTAGAAAGAAAACCAATAGATAAAAAAGATTATATAAGAAGAACAGCACAATTGAGTGATGTATCAAGGCATATTAATGAAGATGTAATTATTTACGAGAATGATAAGCCAATTTTATTATATAGAATATTACCAAAAAAACCTACTGATGTTCGGTGGGCAGTAAAAAACATAAAATATGGCACAGGCAAAAGAACGCACGGCTTGGTAAACACAAGTGCTGTATTTGGCTACAACCCCAGACAAGAAAATAAACACGATTATTGTAGTGCTAGTGCAATGGGAACAACACACCCTAAACAACATTATATAATAAGTAGATACGCTAAAGAAGTTGCTAAATTTTATCACGAGTTTTTCCCCACAACTTATTACGATCACAAAAATAAAGTAAAAGAAAAAGTAAAAAAACAATGGGTAATAAACGGTAGTGTGTTTACGAGTGGTATTGTAAATAAAAATAATCAACTTAAATATCATTACGATAGTGGCAATTTTAAAAATGTATTTAGTAATATGATTGTATTTAAAGGGGATGTAGATGGTGGTCATTTAGTTATACCTGAAATTGATATATCTTTAGAAGTAGCAGATAATTCACTAACAATATTTGATGGTCAAGATTATATTCACGGCGTTAGCCCTATTGAATACATACATAAAGAAAGCTATAGATATAGTGTTGTATATTACTCATTGGAAAGAATGTGGCAATGTATGACTGTTGATGAAGAAATAGGAAGAATCAGAACAAAGAAAATGCAAAGAGAAATAAATAGATTAAATCCAGAACATTTAGATACACTAAAGCAAAGAAAAAAAGAAGCTAAAGATTATAAACAAAGTATAGAAAATGAACAAAAGTGAACACATAAAAAAAGGATTACTTGATGCATTAGAAAAATCTTTAGGCATTGTCACATCTGCTTGTAAACAAGTTGGAATTGGTAGAACTACTTTTTATAATTATTATAACGAAGATAAAGAATTTAAAGCATCAGTAGATGATGTGCAAAATATGAGCTTGGACTTTGCTGAAAGCAAATTACTTGAACAAATTAAAAATGGCTCAACGGCTGCAACTATATTTTATTTAAAAACTAAAGGTAAAAAAAGAGGATATGTTGAAAGACAAGAGATTACAGGTGCAAATGGAATACCAACTGATGTAAAAATAGAAATCGTAGAGAATGCAAATAGAACTCAAGACTAATGTTGTATTTAAGCATCTTGTTAAAACAGACAAAAAAATAATAGTAAACCAAGGTGGAACCAGATCAGGTAAAACTTATAACATTCTTTTATTTATTATCTTTTATTATTGCTTACGAAATTCTAAAAGGGTTATTACTATTTGTCGTAAGACTTTTCCAGCACTTCGTGCAACTGTTCTTAGAGATTTTATTAGTATTTTAAAAAAGTATGAACTATATAAAGAAGAACATCACAACAAATCAAGCTCTGAATATTCTCTTTTTGGTAATCTTGTTGAGTTTATTTCTTTGGATCAGCCTGTTAAAGTTAGAGGAAGAAAACGAAACTTATTATTTGTTAATGAAGCAAACGAGCTGTATTTTGAAGATTGGCAACAGCTATTGTTCAGAACAAGTGAAAAGATAATACTTGACTATAATCCAAGTGAGGAGTACCATTGGATATACGATAAAATAATACCTAGAGAAGATGCTAGTTTTTTAAAAACAAATTATCTTGACAATCCTTTTTTAGAAAAAACGTTAATAGATGAAATTGAAAGATTAAAATATACAGATGAACAATACTGGCAAATATATGGACTGGGTGAAAAAGGTTTAAGCAAGGCAGTAATATTTAATTATGTAGAATATAATATTATTCCTGCTGAAGCAGAGTTTGTTGCACTGGGTATGGACTTTGGATTTACTAACGACCCAACAGCTATGGTAAAAATATATAAACATAATCTAAATTTATACATAGAGGAGTTATTATATAGAAGAATGATGACAACGAACGATATACATAATTTTCTTAAAAACAACATAACAAAGCAAGTAATATATGCTGATAGTAGTGAGCCACGAATAATTGAAGAACTTAGAAGAATGGGTTGGAGCATCAGGCCAAGTTTGAAAGGCAAAGATTCTATAAACGCAGGTATTGATTTATTGAAAAGATATAAATTACACATACATAAAGATAGTACAAACGCTATACAAGAGTTTAGAAATTATAAATGGAAAGAAGATAGGTCAGGTAAATTAACAAACACCCCAGAAGATAAAAACAACCATATTACAGATGCAGTCCGATATGCAACTTATTCTATATTAAGTAAGCCAAACTTTGGTAAATATGCCATTAGGTAGATTTAAGTTATTTTATTATATTAAGAGTAAATAAATATAAATATGGAAAAATTAGTACAAATACAATTATCAGAAGATCAAAAAAAGCTCGTAGAACACGAGTTTAGAATGACTAGTATATTCGTGCCTAACTTTGAAAGAAAGCTCTCTAAAAAGCTTTGGAATGACCTTAAGCTGTCTGTTTATGTAACTTATAAAGGTGGCTATTTTATAAAAGCAGAAACTGAATCAAAGCCAGTGCTTAGGTAAATTTTGAATTGTCATAAATTTTTATTATATTTAATGTAAATAAACATAAAATGAAAAATACATTTGAAATAAAATCATATAATATTGATTACTATATAAGAGGTAAACTTATTGGTTCAATAATAACTAAAAAGCCTGACAGAGAAATTATGGGTTATATGGGCAGAAAAAATACTATACTTGAAAAAGATATATTATTAAAAAACAAGAAATACAAAAAAGGTATTACTGTTACAACAGAGTGTTTACCAATATGTGGTAAATATATCGGCACACAAGAAGATAAGATATCAGCAATGCTTAAAACTAGATTACCTTATGAATAGATATATATACGACAATAGACACATAACTGAGGGGGATATATTTTACTCATCGTGGGGTTATGAACAAACCAATATAAATTTTTATAAAGTAAAAAAAAGAATTGGTAAAGCTACTGCTGAAATCGTACCATTAGAAAATAAAATAGTATACGAAAAAAGCAATCAAACACAAGATGCTGTTGTGCCATACAATAATGAGGGAAAGTCTTTTAGGTGTAGGATTAAATATGTTTGTTGGGATAATTTTAAAGAGCCTAGAATAAACCTATCTACATATCAAACAGCTTATTTATGGAATGGTAAACCAAAATATCAAACAAATGCATACTATGGACACTAAAGAAATATTGCATATATATAATAGATTATCAAATGAAGATCTTATAAATTTATTTGAGATGGCTAGTGAAAGAATATTCGTATGGAACCCAAATGATAAAACTTGCTATGATCTTGATAGTGATGTACCCTGTTGTTTTAATGGAACACAAATACAGATCAATATTGCAGATGATGGTATGATTTTAAAACCTATGATAAATTAATGAGAGAATTTGGAAGAATAATAAAAAAATTAATATCAGGAACATCTGATCAAACTTGGATATGCATACCTGAATTTATGGATGAAAAAGAAAAGAAATTATTTATAAAAAATACAACAGAGTTTTTGAAAAATAACATATTAATTAAAGAAAAATAATGAAAACAAAATTATATCTACACCCATTAACAAAACAATTTGTGAGTAAAGAAAAATATTTTAACTTTATAAAAAGTAAGGCTTTTCCAAAAGAGCCTTTTAATGAAAGGATCAAATAATTTTTTCATTTTTTTATAAGTTGTTTGGAGGGTTGGTTTTATACTAACCCTTTTTTTTTAAAATAAAGTATTAATTTTGTTATATAACTATGAGACTTAAATTATCGATACCTACAAAACTATCTGAAATAAAATTAGAACAATATCAAGAGTATTTAAAGGCTGTTGAGAATGAAATAGACGATTACACAGCAGGGTCAAAAATGATTAGTATATTTTGCAACATACCAGAAGCAGACATATATGAATTTAAAGTATCACACATTACAAGTGTAAGCAACACATTACAAAAGGTTTTTAATGAAAAAACTAATAATCTCGTAAGAAATTTTAAAATAAATAATATTGAGTATGGGTTTATACCTAATTTAGATGAGATAACATTTGGAGAATATATTGACCTAGATAATAATTTAAAAGACTGGCAACAAATGCACAAAGCTATGAATGTTTTTTATAGACCTGTTGTGCAAAAGCATAAAGAAAGATATATAATAGAGAAATATAAACCAGAAAATAACGAAAATTTAAAACAAATTCCATTAGATGCCTGTTTTAGTTCTATTGTTTTTTTTTACAATTTAGGCAAGGAATTGAGTCAGATTATGCTGGGTTATTTAACTCCACAGGAGATGGAGAAACTTCATCAATCGGAAACTTTGCTACCAAGTGGGGATGGTATCAATCAATTTATGCACTCGCTAAAGGGGATATTAGAAACTACGAAAATATCACTAAGCTAAATGTACATCAATGTTTGACAGCACTAGAATTTATAAAAGAGAAAAGCGAAGTAGAACAAAAACAAATTAACAAAAATTTTAAATGAGCAATCAGGGTGTAAGAGGTTTTTATCAAGTAACTAAAACTATAAAAGATAGTTTACTTTCAGATGTAAATGTAAACACAGTAACAACGGGAGATATAACCAAAATAGATTTAAGTAAGCAGACCATATTTCCATTATCACACTTGCTAGTAAATAATGTTATACAAGAAGATCAAATACTTAGGTTTAATATTAGTGTTTTTTGTATGGATGTGGTTGATGTAAGCAAAGATGAAACAACTGATATTTTTGTAGGCAACAATAACGAACAGGATGTTTTAAATACACAACTAGCAGTAATAAACAAATTAATAGAATTACTTAGAAGAGGGACACTACATACAAATAAATACCAATTAGATGGTGTTGTAAATTGTGAGCCTTTTTATGACAGGTTTGAAAACGAAGTTGCAGGATGGGCAGGAACTATGGATATATTAATAGCTAATGATATAAATATTTGTTGATGGATTTAAAAAAAGTAAACATAGTATTAAGAAACTTTGGACAAAACGTTGTTAGAGAAGCAAAGCAAAATGCACCAAGTGAAAAAGTATCAGGCAAACTTAAGAATAGTATTAGCTATAAAAAATTTGCAGATGAAATAGAAGCTGTTGTAACTTTTTTTATGGAGGACTATGGGAAGTATCAAGATTTAGGTGTGAAAGGAACTAAAAGTGGAGAAAGTTTAGGTAAAAAATACTATGGCTCAAAAGCAAAAGAATATAAATACACAACAAAAATGCCACCTCCAAATAAGCTAGATAGATTTGTAGTTAGAAAAGGTTTAGCACCTAGAGATTTAAAAGGTAGGTTTACTGGCAGGTCTTTAAAAACTGTAGGCTATCAAAAATCAATAACATTTTTAATTGCAAGATCAATATTTGCAAAAGGCATAAAACCTAGTTTGTTTTTTTCTGAGCCTTTCAGAAAATACTTCCAAGATTTTCCTAGACAAATTGCACAAGCGTACGGAGATGATTTTGAAACTTTTGTAGAATTAAAATTTAAAGGATAATGGCAATAGAAAAAATAAATATAAACAGTCCTGTTTACTTAAAAGTAGAAAACTCAAACCTAGCAAGTTGCAAACTAACAATAGCAATATATAGTGGTGCTTTCGACGCAAGTCCAACAACTACTTACGAACTCATAAAAAATGAAGTAGCAAACAATAACTATGTGATATTTGAAATAGGGGAATTAATAAAAGATTATATCGCATATAGCTTTAGTGGTACTTTTGGTAGTAATGGTGTAAATGTATGGGTACAAACAACAGCAACACCATTTAATAGTTCAGGAACAGCACAAGATGCAATATCATCAATTATGTTAGCATTTGATGGAGTGGGATATTTTGAAGAAGGATTTGACATAAC
>VMHT01194458.1_pt1 | contig 31733 bp, 36 predicted proteins | sample 4693611 | NCBI WGS metagenome assembly VMHT01 (sample SAMN12280063, study PRJNA550983) | marine metagenome | isolation source: seawater sampled from same location over 5 years 0.02-0.2 micron viral filtrate | place: USA: collected off the coast of southern California halfway between the port... ...
AAGGCCTGGTGGAAATTTTGATTCAGAAGAGGCTGTTATTATTTCGGACGGTATTGGAACAGAGCAGATGATTTACGTCGACTTGCCAGCAAATGGAAGATTTGACATTACTGTAGAAGCAATAGAAGGCTTTAGTGATGTTACGATAAGTGCGAACTGGGTATATTCGGACTTTATTGACCCAATAGAAGAGCCCCAAAAACCAGAGGAACCTGTGGTAAAGCAAAATTGTAGAGAAGTAGCTGAAAGCGAGATGACAAGTAAAGATTTAGATAAAAATGGTGTGTTGAGTGAAGAAGAACACAAAGCTATTGTCATCAATGGGAAAAATCTTCAATTTTCTACCACTGATATGAATCTAGATGGTGAAATCGAATTCGCTGAGTTACTACAAGTATCATGTCAATGCGGTAATGAGTTAGAAAATATCTTCTCGCAACTATCGCCAAACAATGGTGACCTAGGTATCGAAATATTATCTTCACAAGTATATGAAAATCAGTTTAATTTCTTTGAGATTGATAGTGATTCAAATTTGAGAATCTCTCGTTCCGAAATAGACATCTTGATACTATTGTGTGAAACTACCTTTGATGCTTTTGATGGAGATGGCGACGGTGTTCCAGATGTCGATGATGCATTTCCCAATGACCCAGATGAATCTGAGGACACTGATGGCGATGGAGTAGGAGATAATGCTGACCTCGCTCCATCAGTCGCAAACGATTTGATCTATTCGGCGGGCGCAATTTTAGCAATCGGATTATTAGCAATGCTAGTACTTGTATCTCGAAGTTCAAAGAGTGGTAGAAGCATTGGTGACTGGGAAAATGATAAGCAATACAACCTTGCCGAACAAATGCTTAATTTACAGAACAATCCAAATCCCGCTCAAGAACAAATTCCAATAGTTCAAGATTCATATAATTACGAAAATGATATTATTCAAGATACCCTTGTAGAATCTAACCGTCAAAACAACGACAACTTATTCGAGCAACTATTGAGTCAACCCGAATCACCTCCAAATCAACTTCTTGGGATGATTGATAGTAATGGGATTGAAGTGATCGAATATCCCACAGGTTCTGGCATAAAGTGGCAAAGGAACAATGCAGACCAGCCATGGCAACGATTTTGATTAGACTCGTTTCTTTGGCTGCATGATGCCTAATGGCTTAAGCAATCTAACAATGTGTCTATGTAGTTCCGGAAGTATTTCAAACATTATCAGTGCCATGAAAAACATCGCAAAAAGTGAGACAAATCTTGCAGCATAGTTATGACCGAACTCGAAAACATTCATTCCATAGAAAGACCAAGCAGTATAGGTTTGGTGCATCCATATCAATCCAACATTTCGGAAGATATTCAAAATATGTATTACTGGTATGGTGAACAATATTGCTCTAATTCTACGCTTCCAATCGAGATCAAGTACTGCAATAGCCCCGATAAATATCACCATCGACTGGAGAGCAGTACATGCTAGGACGAAATTTATCCCAATAAACGTCCCATCAGACATGACAAGTTCAGTCTGGAATGGAAACTCACCAATTGTTTCTGCACTGAACCAACGATTGCCATCCCATTCATCCCATAATACTCTTCCTGATGAGGTTTCAACCCATGTATCGCCTAATTCAATGTCACCTGTGCCAGATAATCGATAGAACAAAGCAACTTGAAATGCCACGAACCATATTGCTAAGACATTGAGCCATGGGACATGAGAAATTAGTAGATATGGGCCACCTGCATAAGCCATAGAACCTCTAGCCCAATTTAACGCACTACGGGCTTTGTGGTCAGATGTATTGCTTTCCCAACGAGCAATTCCTATTGTGAGTGGCAATGCCGACAGGCTCATGACCGTTAAGATCAAATCACCCTTTGCTTGATACCCCCACGCACCATAGAAGAAATAGCATCCAACTAGAATCCAACCAATTTGGGCTAGTCTAGTATAATGCTTATCTCTCATATGCCAAGATATTGCTAACGACACAAGGCCAATGGCACCAATCAATGGTACTACTGACTCTGTCTCCATGACTTGTCCAATAGGTGATTGAATTTCAAAACTTGCATTAAATGCAAAATGACTTCAATGGTTAGTTACAGCGACACATATGGAGGGAGCGATAGTTGAGGTCACTGAAACAAAATTTCCCTTTGACACATTACCAAACGGTTCAATTGCCTACTTAGATAGAGACGGAGTAATCAACATTGGTAGTCCAAATTACATCAATAAACCAGACGAACTAATACTACTCAAAGGCGCTGCCCAGTCTATTGGAGAGTTGAAGCGTAATGGGTTTTTCATTTGCATAGTAACCAATCAATCGGCAATTTCACGCGGTTTGTGGGATGAAATACAACTGTCTGAAATTCACTCAAAAATGCAGGAATTATTACTATTAGAGGACAAGGATGCGAATATCGACCTAGTGATAACTTGTCCACATAGACAAATTGACCGCTGTAATTGCCGAAAACCCATGCCAGGTATGTTATACTTGGGTCATGCTCAACTTAGAGGTAATTTATCGCTTAAACATGGATTAAATGTCAATGTGGCAATACCAAAACAAGTTACACGGGTAAATTGGTGGAAAGATAAGCCATCGCCACTAAATGAACTTGATTTTATTGTTGGTGACAGAAAAAGTGACCTTGGTGCGGGATGGGCTAGAGGAGTAAGATTGTTCAAAGTTAATCCAAATATAGGGTTAGCCCAAGTGATAAACAGAGTTGTAGATTTTACTGACGATGGAGACATTTTCCAACCTGTGAGGTGATTAGATGGGGTGGCTTGGTTTAGATGATACAGACCACATCGGTGGTGGATGCACAACAGATGCTCTATTCGACTTAATCCAAAACATTCCCAAACAATATGTTGTCAGCTCACAGAGATTAGTTAGGTTATATCCGTTTGCAAAGCAAAGGACTCGTGGCAATGCCGCAGTAGCAATAAAAATCGAGGGGGATGACTATAACGAATTATTAGCTCATTTAGATATTTGGTGGAATGAAAAAATTGAACCTCTGAAGGGTAATTTAACGGAATCAAAGCATTATCCAAGAACCCAAAGCCCGACAGATCCAGGAATGGTATGGTTTGAATTATCACCGGATGAAGATATATATTGGAATTGTGTGCAGAATGAGGTTTCAATCGACGACATACCAGATGCTGACAAGTCATGGGGAGGGCACGGTAAAATTGGTGCAACTGCAGCTGTTTCATGGCCATGTAAGGAATTTACTTTTGAAGCAATAAGTTGGCGAACTAATGATTCTGTAAAGGCAGGGAAATCCCGAATGGTTGATTTAGATAGAATTGCGATGTTGGACTCAGACCCTAACACATTTATGTCAAGAGATTTAAGATCTAACTCTATATTAATATCACCTAGAGGCAATTGCCCAGTATTATTTGGTGTTAGAGCAAAAACTGAGGCTGCTGCTGAAAAAGCATGTCAATATTTACTGGACTCAGAAACAACTGAATCAGTTAAAGGATATATGGTATTCCAAACCAATCAAGCAACTGATGACCATCTCGGTGCTGACTCTAGCGCAATTGTGAATCATATTGTAGTAAAGCAACGTGGAACTGTCAAAGTAAGCTGTAATGACAACCTCGATTTAATGGCGTTTGCTGAATCTGGAGATATTAAAAATTTGGCTCAGTGGTTGAAGGAAGGCGACAAAATTGAGTATAATGGCCTAGTTTCCATGGACAAAACAATTCACTTAGAACGATTAAGAGTTTTGTCGAGTGAACCGGAAAAAGTGCGCCCAAAGTGCAATGAATGTAATGTGACGCTGAAATCTATGGGCAGAAATCAGGATCTTAGATGCCCCAAATGCAAAAAACGTAGTCCAAGCAGCTGGCAAGAAGTAAATCGTATACCACCCTTCAGCGATTGGGTTCAGCCACCAAGTGATTCAATGAGGCACTTATCTAAACCAATAGATTGGAAATGAACAAATCCAATCCTATTAGGCACAATTTACAAAAGTACCCCACTCTTAGCCTAACCATGGTTGATGAGACGACTACAAAGAATGTTGCATATGCTATATTTGCTATTTCATTTTTGGTCATGATTTACTTTATCACCAAGCAAGCAAGGGAAAATAGGTTGACTTCAATCGACGAAAATGCTCCAAAGATTGCTGGTTCTGATGTACTTTCTGGTGGAGCGAAAAACCCTCAACAATTTGATGAACCTGACGACGATGCATTGGATCAAATGGCAGAAATTCTCGGGGAAGACGACGATTAATCAGCCAACTCCAAGCCATTTTCCATGATTTTTAATCGAATCACCTTTCCATTGCATGTTAGCCGCCTTTGATTACCGCTAGTAATCCTTGCTAGTGTCCAGATTTCGTACCCACATTCAACTAAAAATGCCTCAGCTCTGGGGAAAATATCTCCATCTCTTTTTCCACTAGCGTCGATACTACCCTTGCTTATCAAGAGAATTTTAATCTCTGAATTGACCGCTCTGCCCAATTTTGAAATCAGTTCCAATTGCTTTTTTGGTATTTTCCCACTAGATTCGCACCAGTCATCTAAGACAATAAGTTCAACAGATGGTAAAGTTTCAGCGGCAGATATTATGGCTTCAATCGCTTTATCTAAAGCCCCAGCAATCATCATGGCATGAAATCTCGAAGAGGAAACTGGAGAAAGATGGCTAAATAATTGCGGAAATCTATCTGGATTTGGCATATCTAAACCAACCCATAATACTCTGCCACCATTTTCAATTGCATCTGCCGACATGTGTAGGCCTAAAGTCGTGCCACCCACACTACCCTCAACTGCCAAATGAATTCGGTTTGAGCCAGAATCATCACTCCATCGCATAAATCAACTCTAGGGCCGATAGTGAATGACTATTTTGGTAATTCATAGTAACATTATTTGACCTATGAATATGACCACTAACCATGGCTGGGTCAGATAACGGGGCGGACAAAGGAATTGAATTCACTGTAAAAAAAGGTGAAAGGATTCCCAGGAAGCCTCTAGGAGAATATGCAGAAGCAGATAGTTTAGGACAAGCTATTTCTCGTGACGGCTTTCTTGGCACCGCAATGGACGACAAAAATCAATATGGACCTGTATCTATGATGATTTTACTACTAATCGTTGCAACCATCACTGGGTTAGCGCTGAAGTTACTGAGTCGTTGAAGATATATCTCCCGTTCCGATTGGAGCCATTGCGATTCGAATGAATAGTATAGCAAGTACTGTTGAGACTAAGAAAAATATTCCCACGTAATTTGAAATGTTGTACCACATCATTCCCACACCAACCAGAGAAAGATATGCAACTAACTGACAAACAGCCGATGCTCTATCTAATCGGTTACTCATTTCAGCACTCAATTTACCATTATTCTCCAGCATGTAAGTATAAATTAGGAAGTAGATTCCTTGAAATGGTAAAGTAGCGGCAATTATTGAAAGTGCTATCTCTCTGATTTGTTTGGGATCTGATTCTTGCTCAATCCCCTGAAAAAGCATCACTGCGGTATTAGTTCCGAGTAGTGCTGCCATTATTGTCCAGCGTTTGTCTTGTGAGGAAGTTCTGCTTTCAACATTAACTGACTTATCGGACATGTAAGTAATTTTGTGAACATGGGTTTCAAATTTTTGTAAAATTACCCAAAAATCATCTTGTTTCGACATGCAGTCATACCTGCCGAACCTATATTTCCGGTAATCGAAATGTTATAGGAGGTTGTTCTTGAGCGTTGCACATGGCCTTTTGTCCACTAGATTACCGATACGGCGATGAAGACTTCAAACATATTTGGTCAGAACTCGGAAGACATGAAAGACAACTCGAGGTAGAAAGAGCATTAATTTGGGCTCATATGCAACTAGGAAAAGTCTCCAAACAAGACTATGACGCTGTTGCTGCGATAGCGAACCCCGATTCAGTTACGAAGGAACGTGTATCTGAAATCGAGGCTGAGACTAGACACGACATAATGGCTCTAACGAAAGCAATGGCTGAGGCGGCAGGTGAATCCGGATGGTGTATCCATCTAGGAGCAACATCAAATGATATTGTCGATACAGCAGTGGCCTTGCAACTTAGAGACAGCATTGTTTTGCTAAGGAAGCAACTATGCTCGCTCATCGGAGTCTGTGCTGATGTTGCTGAACGTGAGAGAGATACTGTCATGCTCGGAAGAACTCATGGTCAAGCAGCTGTTCCAATCACTTTTGGGCTTAAAGCAGCAGTATGGCTCGACGAACTACGAAGACAACTGATTAGATTGGATGAAGCATCCCCAAGAATCGCAGTAGGGAAATTCTTGGGTGCTGTTGGCACAGGGGCCGCTCAAGGTGATAATGCTAGAGAATTGCAGAGACTAATTTTGACACATTTGGGCTTAGGCGTACCTTTAGCAACAACACAAGTTGTTGGCAGAGACAGATATATTGAGTATGTATCATGGCTGGCAAATGTTGCTGCATCATGTGAAAAGATTCTCCAAGAGATTAGGAATTTGCAACGGTCAGAAATTCAAGAGGCTGGTGAGGGCTTTGATATCAAGAAGCAAGTTGGATCTTCAACCATGGCTCACAAGAAAAATCCAATCAAATCTGAAAATGCCTCTGGCTTAGCTAGAATAGTAAGATCAATGATAATACCAACATATGAAAATGCATTATTGTGGCATGAGCGGGATTTAGCAAATTCAAGTAGTGAAAGATTCACATTATCACATGCATCAGCGCTCTGCGAAGATGTAGTCTCTAAAACTCGACAAGTTTTGACTAACATGTGGGTAGATCGTGATAGGTGTCTTGAAAATATTAAATCTCAACGCGGCCTTGTCATGGCTGAAAAGGTTATGATTGAACTAGTAGAATACGGAATAGCGAGGGACGAGGCTCATGAAATACTTCGTTCAGCATCCTTTGAAGCAGTTGACAAGAAAATCGAACTAATCGATGTATGTAGTCGAACTCCAGAAATCGCTGCTGCATTTTCAGTAGAAGAACTGGAGGCAATGTTTGACCCTATGAATCATATCGGAGTCTCGGGCGAAATCGTGGATGAAGCTGTCGAATTGGCACGTACAGCAATTTCATCATGATTCTATTTTGCTGATTAGCAGTTCTCCTCTTCTACCATACCATTTAGTAGACCCTGTAACCACAATATTTCCATCAAAATGTGGTCCATAGACAACCAGAGTTTCATACTCCCCACCCTCTCCATCAACGTTAAATCGATACTTCTCTGATAACTTAATAATTGATTCAAGTGATTCTTCATCGAGAATTTTGCCAATCCATTGCTCGGTTAATCCATCACATGCAACGCTAGTTATCATCACACCAAAGCCGTGTTTCACCAATCCTGAAATATGGTTGAGACCAGATTGATGCCAAAGAGGAGTGTAACTAATAATTCCTAATCTTTCACACATTCGCTCAATTCTACTTTTTTGGTAGTCACTTCGAAGAGCACCACAGACTAGAGCTTCGATTGCTAATTTTGATATTTGTTTTTCTAAATCATCAATCTCTTCATCTTCTTTGCCTTCGGTTTCTACAGACACCCAAGGGACTTTAGCGAGTTTAGCTTGGTGTTGGACAATCTCAGTGCCGGGAATCTGAAACATCATAGAATCATCTCCGACAACTCTCATTGTCACCAATGCCGCTATATCCCATCCTTTACAGATAGACCACCACCAAGCTGCGGCAGAATCTTTACCGCCAGAGGAGAGGATTGCGACTCGCATTGAAGAGCCCTGAATCTAATTACTCAATAATTTGATTATGTTTTCGTAGGGATTATAATGGTCGCTAAATGTGCTAGATATACCGAAGCCACAATATGAGTTGTAACCCTTATACTCATAAAGTGTCGGCCAAAGGAACAAACAGGTGAGATAATGCAACCAAGTGGAAGAGGATATGACCATGGAATTACAACTTTCAGCCCAGACGGAAGACTATTCCAGGTAGAATATGCCAGAGAATCAGTCAAGAGAGGAACTACTACAGCAGGTTTGAAATTTAAAGACGGTGTTGTGTTAGTCTGCGACAAGAGAATCATTAGCAGATTGATTATTCCAGAATCTATTGAAAAAATGTTCAAGATCGATAACCATGTAGGGGTTGCAACTTCTGGATTGATGGCTGACGCAAGACAGTTAGTCGCTCGCTCTAGAGTAGAAGCACAAATTAATCGAATTACTTATGGAGCAACTGTTCCAGTTGATGTTCTAGTTAAGAAAATCTGTGACTTTAAGCAATCATTCACACAATACGGAGGTTCACGACCGTTTGGAACTGCACTGCTTATCGGTGGGGTTGACGCAAATGGAATACACCTGTATGAAACTGACCCAAGTGGTGCTTACCAGTCTTACCATGCTGGTGCGATTGGCAGTGGCAGAAACACCGTGATTGAATACTTCGAAAAGAATTGGAAGGAAAACCTTACTCTCAATGCAGCTATGAAACTAGGACTAGAAGCACTCAGGAATGCCAACGACGCTGAACTAAATAGAGATGCAGTAGAAGTAGCGGTCATCGACTCAAATGGTTATAGATTCCTTGACCGAGAGGATGTCAACAAACAAATTGACAGACTAAAGCCACTCGAAGAGTGACCGTCACAATCAATAGTTGCCCATGCCATGGGATAACTGAGGCAAGGTCATGGTCAGTTTAGATGATGCTGTTTTAGCACGTATGGAGAAAGGGGGCAAGAGATATGAAATCCTTGTTGACCCAGACTTAGTTGACAAATTCAAGACTGACCCAGGTAGCGTCAAAATTGATGACTTCTTTGCAATGGACGAAGTTTTCCATGATGCAAGAGATGGCGAAAGACCCACTGAAGAGGCTATAGAGAATACATTTGGAACCCAGAATATAATTGAAATAGCCACTGTTATTTTTCAAAAAGGTAGTATTCAATTAACAACAAATCAGAGAAAGGCGATGGTTGAAAGAATGAGACAAAAAATTGTCCATCATATACACAGTCAGGCGGTAGATCCGAAAACTAAGAGCCCACACCCGAAGACAAGAATCGAATTAGCACTTGAAGAATCAAGATATTCTGTCGACCCATTCAAGAATTTAGACCAGCAAATCAAAGATGCAATCAATAAACTAAAACCACTAATTCCTTTGTCATTTGAGACAACTAGGTTGGCTTTCAAAGTCCCTGGTTCTGGATACGGTGGTGCGATGCGAATACTGAGACCGTTCCAAATAAAGGAAGGCTGGTTAGAAGATGGTTCGTGGGCAAGTGTTGTTGAAATTCCAGCAGGTATGAAAGGCGATTTAATTGGCCAAATAATGAAAGTTTCCTCACAAACAGAAGTTAAGGAAATGTAAATCATAGAACCTAATACAAAGGGTTGAGTTTATCATGGGTTGGCTTGTCGCTGGGTCGGAGAGAGAGAAATGTCCCAAGGTCGAAGCGGCGCCGAGCAGCGCCTAGTGACCCCGGGAATGACCATTGGGTCATTGTCCGGGATGCGTGTCGGAAGTGGCGCAATCAGCCAAAACGACGAAATTATTGCAACCAAACTTGGTTGGGTACGTGAATTAAACGGAACAGTATCCGTTGACCCAATTAATAGCCCATACTTACCACGCTCTGGAGATTTAATTATTGCTCACGTTGCTGAAGTAAGAAACAACTTATGGTTCATGGACATCAACGGTTCATTTCAAGGATTACTTCCAATGTCTTTAGCACCATGGAAAGTTGAATTCGGTCAAGCGCGTCAACACATGGATATTGGCGATGCGGCACTCGCTCGTGTGCAAGAAGTCGATGAATGTCATAACGTTGTACTAACTATGAAGGGAGTAGGATTGCGAAGACTATCTCAAGGGGCAGTTGTTGAAGTACCTGTTAACCACCTCGATAGAATAAGAGGTGACAACAATTCTAATCTAGACAGAATGAAAGACACCAGTGATTGCCGAATCATTGTCGGCGAGAATGGCCGTGTTTGGATAGATGGTGATGACCATGGAATATCCTGGACCCGAGAGGCTCTAGCAATTGCTAAGCAACATGGGCACAAGAAAAATTTTGATTCAATCATGAAAAAACATGAAGGAAATTTTAACAAAAAAGGTGATGCTTGATGGGCGGATATGGAGATGTACAATTACTACGAGATGATGGGCTTAGACTAGACGGAAGAAAGTTAGATGAATCAAGACCTGTTACGATTCAAGCAGGAATATTACCTGCTGCAGACGGTTCCGCCATTGTTACACACGGGCTAAATGTAGCTGTAGCTGCAGTTTATGGGCCAATGGAAGCACACCCTAGAAAAATTCAGCGACAAGACAGAGCGGTTATTGATGTAAGATACAACATGGCACCCTTCTCTACTAGTGACAGGATTAGACCTGGTTTCAACCGACGTTCAAGAGAAATTTCTAAAGTTACTGCAGAAGCACTGGAATCTGTAGTCTTAGTGGAGAGATTCCCACGCTCTAAAATCAGAGTAGAAATTGAAATTCTAGCGGCAGAAGCAGGAACTCGATGCGCTGGAATAACTGCTGCCTCCGTTGCTCTAGCAGATGCTGGCATCCCAATGAGAGATATGATTGTAGGAGTAGCATCTGGTAAAATCGAAGACACTGTGGTTCTCGACTTGGACAAGGCTGAAGACAACTATGGCCAAGCTGACTTGCCTGCAGGTATCTTACCGAATACCGGTGAAATCGCATTTTTACAAATGGATGGAGATCTTTCTCCTGAAGAATTTGACCTTGCTATGGAATATAATTTCAAAGCAGCGAAAGAAATTCATGAAATCATGGTAGATGCACTAAAGGCAAGATATGATGGAGGTGACAACTGATGGTTGAATTAGTCCCGAAATTGCTTCGTCAAGAAATGGCTAGACTTGCCGAACAGGATGCTAGAATCGATGGCAGGGCAAGGTTTGAAGGAAGAGAAATTACCCTTGAAACCGATTGCTTGTATAATGCAGAAGGCTCGGCAAAAGTCACAATAGGCAAAACAGTGGTTTACGCCGGAGTGAAATTCGAAATTCGAACTCCATGGCCTGATCGTCCATCCGAAGGTTCGCTAATGTGCGGAGCAGAGTTGAGACCTGTAGCTCATCGAAAATATGAACCTGGACCACCATCTCCAGAATCCATCGAACTTGGCAGAGTTGTTGATAGAGGGATAAGAGAATCTGGATGTATCGATATGAGCAGTTTGTGTATTATTCCCGGCGAGAAAGTTTGGGGTGTAATGATTGACATCCATGTGCTATCTGATGGTGGAAATATATTCGATGCTTGTGGCCTTGCAGCAATCGCAGCCCTACGGACAGCAATTGTTCCTGCTGAAAGGTTCGATGTGGGTGAAGATTACACTCTTTCAGTTAACGGAACTCCGATTATGGCATCATTTACCAGAGTTGGTGGAAGATACATTTACGACCCTTGTGAAGAGGAAGAATTGGGCGGAGATGAGCGAATTCACATCACTATTGGAGATGAAGGACACCTTCACTCACTACAAAAGGGGTTAAGAGGGGTATTCACGCCGCAAGAATTCGCAGAGATATTCAAGGTAGCCCAAGAAAAGTGTGCAGAACTGAGAAAAATCGTTGCAGAAAAGGAGGCGAACTGATTGGCAAAACGAACCCAAAAAGCAGGAGCAACCGCTAGATTCGGTGCAAGATACGGTGTTTCAGTACGAAGAAATTCAGCATCTGCCATGGCGAAGAAGAGTAAGAAATATACTTGCCCGGTGTGCCAATATCAAAAAGTTTCGAGAAAGTCTGTCGGAATCTGGCAATGCAGTAAATGCGACTATACTTTTGCTGGCGGCGCTTGGGAACCATTTACTCGGGCATCTGATGCAAATAGCAGAATTATGCGTAGATCTGTCGAAGGTGCAACTACTGCCGACATGGCATACATTGCACAACAAGCGGCAATGGACTATGAGAGAAGTTTGGCTGAGTCAGAAGAAGAGTGATTTCCTAGAGGGACCTATATGTCCACTGAATGGAAGTTAATCCTAGAGGCACAATCTAGCACTAGGGCAAATACTGAATCGCTGGCCGCAGCGTTAATTACGGACTGTGAGATAAATTTCACAGGTGATAAATTTTCTATTGAGATTGTAGAATCCAAAGCGAAAGATTTGCGAGCCATGTGGAATACCAGGGTTCGTGGATTGATTGCTGTTGATTCTCTAATAAATATGATAGATAATCTTGGGTCAAGCGAGGATTCATGAACAAGTAGTGTTTGAGCAAAATTGGTGAGTAAATATGAGTGAGATGGAACAATTCCAAGTCGTCGTTTCTGAGATACAATCTACACGTCAGCAAATGGCAAGTCTTAATGCTCAAATTCTTGAACTAAAAGCGACATCTGATGCAGTATCAAATCAGCCAAAAGAACTAGCCCTTCACCAACAACTGGGTGGAGTATTAATCGAGGTAGCTGACAGAAAATCTCTAGTTGAAGTACTCGAAAATGATATCAAAACTATTTCCGAACACCTTGGTAGGCTACAGACAAGAGAAACTGATTTGATGAACTCTTATGAAGAACTAAAAAAAGTTCTAGAGGGATCTAATTGATTCAAACAGCCAGTTCTGTAAGTGACAGACTTGTTACTCTTAATGACTGGATAAAAAAAGCATGCTCAAATGGTGCAGTACCAGTAATAACTGGAATGAACGGTGACATGGATACTGTTGGTTCTGCAATATCTCTTGCTGCATCTAATCCCAACATGATGGCTTGCGGTTTGCATTTGGGCAGAGTTTCCAAACGAGTATGTGTCGAATTAAGTGCACCGTTTAGAAAAATAAGCAATAGTTCTGATTTGCCGAGCACTATTGGTGGAATCATAATTGTCGATGCGGCCTCAGAGAGCCAAATTGGTTTTGATTTACCAGAAGGCATACCAAAGTGTATAATCGACCATCATGAATCTAATAGTTGGCAGTTTTCAAGTTCTGATTTGATGATAAAAATGGACGTTTCTGCTACAACTGAAATTATCGCTAAGTATCTCATTAACCACTCATCATCTACACTAACTGAACCTGTCAGAAAATTGTTACTTGCTGGACTAATCACCGACAGTGGAAGATTCAAGCATAACACGAAGGATTCCTTTACTACTGCACATGAAATCCTCCGTGATTCAAAGATAGAATATGCCAGTTTTGTTGAATGGTTAGAATCAAGTGAAACTAATTCTAGTGAACGTGGTAGTCTACTAAATGGAATGCAACGCGCCAAGGCTACTGAATCTGGGGAGTGGTCAATAATTCATTCTTATTGTGGTACACTTGAGGGTAGACTTGCTAGTTTATTGCTTGGAATAGGGCATGACATATCTCTAGTCAGTAGAACTCGCGATGGGGAAACTAGACTTACAGCAAGAGCTACAAAAAATGCAACCTCACAAGGAATATCCCTCGCACAGATAATGACGAATATTGCACAACAAATTGGTGGTGAGGGAGGCGGTCATGCAGGAGCCGCTGGATGGACAGGAAATGTTGATAGAATTACAGCAGAGAGTTCATTTATATCCAGTGTAGCGAAAATCCCACGGGAGAGTAACTAGTATGTCTGATATTGAGCCACCTAATACTCCTGGCAAATTAGTATCTAAATGGCGCTCTGAGGGGCCTGTAGACCAAGTCACTCTTGCCACATGGAAAGATGAGATGGCGATTGAATCATGGCTTATGATTGCAGAAGCAGCACTCTTTCTCGATGCTGCTGAATTATTCGAACTGGTTGCGTCGAATTTGTCGCCTGCCGAAACTGCAACAATTGGTTTAGTAAGAAGAAGAATGTTAGGAGACAATAAGTTAGAACAGGCTATTGATGAGGCAATCAAGATTGCCAAAGACTCGAAAACTAGAGATTTAAAATTAGAGGGTCGACTTCGCATGGAAAGGGGCTTAGCTAGATTTGAAAACGGTGATATTGAAGGCGCTAAAGATGATCTAGAGTGGGCTGAATTAAGATTAAAATCTGTTGCGAAAGCAAGCAGAGATCATGATTTATCTCTACTTAATAGAGCTGCTTTACTGATGGCAACAAATGCACCGTTAATGGCTCTGAATGTCTACTCCGAAATTACCAGAGATGGTGAACATGCAGATGAAACAATTGCAATATCAAGACTCGGTGCTTCTAGGATAAGAGCATCTCTTGGCCACATGTTCGACGCTGCCAGACATGCCTGGAATGCCCACGGACATGCCATCAAAGCGTTTCAAACTAATATGGCAATAGAGGCTGGAACCTTATTTCTAGAACTATCCTTAGGAAACATACAAGATAACGCTGAAAGAATGATGGAACAAGTCAAGAATGCTAAACCAAGAAAGGTTGAGGACCCTGAGCCCCAACTTTTAGTAAATTCCAAAGATGTGAACGGTGTATTTACTTGGTGTCTCCAAAATCTCCCGAAAACCAATTCTGGAGAACACAGGCCCGATTTGAGAGCGATGGTTAGCATTGCCAAAAATTTAGACAAATTAGATAGTTTCAGCAGCCTATTTGCTGAACCCGATGAAGTAGAGGATGCAACTCTAGCCGCAATGATTCAAGTCTGTACTGATGATGAGGAACATGTCAAAAAATGGGGCGAAAGATTGTCTGTATTGACGCTTATTTGACTGAATTATGCCAATTATCCAAGTCAATGAACTCCTGTTCAGCCCACATAATCACTGGAGGGACACAATTCCACCAAGCAATTTCATCTACCTTTTCATCAGTCACATTCCAACTATTAGAATTTGGCTTAGAATTTGTCACCGCATGAGCAACCCATCCATTTTCGTAATATTCCTTATTCCAAGTGATTATTTCTACATCAAGTCCTGTCTCTTCCAATACCTCGCGAATAAGTGCTTGTTCAGGAGATTCTCCCGGGTTTAGATGGCCACCAGGTATTTCCCATCCCCGTTCAGGATGTCTGACAAACACTACGTGACCTCCGGTCTGAAATGTCTGAGACTCTTCGAAATTAGAAGTAATCCATGCTAGAACAAATTTTGGCACCATATCAATTCAATCCCAGTCTTGCTTGATTTAGATATTCTACCGCCCAATCTTCGCCTTGAGCAACTAACCTTCTAGCGACGAAAAACGCTTCAGAGTAGTCTTTTTGACTTATTAGACGAATTAACTTCTGTTCATCTTTACTGAGATTAGCGTTACTTTCCTCATCAACAACTTGAGTAGTTTCCGAGATTGAGACTCTACTGGCGAGTGCAACCATTTGCGACAGAAATTCATCTCGTTTTGAGATTGGTGGTTTTGTCCATGCTTGATTATTGTTGCCATCCATTTTATTTGTTAAACGACTCATGTATTCATCTCTAACATTACTATGGTTGCGTAATGTTTGCACATGATCGTAACAAATCCATGCCTCCTCAGTCCTGTTTAAGCGTTCATATAGCCGACCAAGTTCATGCCATAATTCATGGTTCTGTGGTCGGTGGGCAAGTAGGTTCCTTGCAAGTTCGATGAATAGTTCTGTTTGGCCAGAATCTCTAATGCGTTCTATTCTTCTGCTGAAAATAATATTTGCTCGTTGATCTCGGAAATCTAATCGCTTGCAACGTTCAACAAACTCTTGCAAAGTTCCTATTTCAACTCTTGGTGAATTTAATTTCCCCCACCATACATCGGGATTGAGTGGGTCCCTAGCAAATGCAGCTTCTAATAATTCTAAACCCAGTTTGAGAAAATCTACATCCTTCAATTGTTCAACCTGCTCGGGGTCTCTACCCAATATTGAAAATAAGTCTTCAAGAACCGCACTTAGGCCTTCCGCATCGCCAAGAATCTGCTTAATATCTGCTAAACAACGCCAGTTTTCTTCATCAGTAAAATCGTATAATATGGCTTGGCGTGCACTTTGCTCAGCCCAACCCATATTTTCAGCAAATCTGCTTTCATCCATAGATGCTAACCTGGCAAATTTCCTTGCCTGAGAACGGTATCTATTACCTAAATTTCTTCTTGGGTGTTGTAAGAGGTCCTTACTGTCCTCCATTACAAATCACCTTACTGAACTGACATAAATCCGGACTTATCTGCATCAAATGAAATTGTCGCATCAAATCCAACTTTCGATGTGGTACCATCAGGGTTTCTAGACGGGTCTAGTGAACTACCCTTTTGGTTTGAAAGAATGATTGTGTCTTTGTCTGGTTGCCATCTGGTAACCATAGCCCATTCGACACGCACTGGATTAGCGATATCGATGTCCTCATCGACAATTGTGACCATTTTCATACTTCTATGACCGGCGAGTGCTGCTTTTATTGCCTTGATTCCATCGTCATGATGCTTTTTGCGAATCTTTACTACAGCAGCAAGCCATCCACAACCTCCCTCAGTCATGTGAACATCAATGCATTCACAGACTTTAGAAACTGCATCTTTGATAGTAGGCGACCTTGGCAGTCCCATCAATGTCTTGTGTTCTGCTTCACCAGGTATTAGTGCATGGAATATTGGATTATCTCTGTGCACCAATCCATCAAATTGGATGACGGGTTCTTGACGCACATCATCTACTGTTCCAGTTATGTCCACATATGGCCCCTCATCATCATTATCGAGGGTAATTTTACCCCAAAAAACATACTCTGCTGATGCCGGAACTTCGACACCATTGACCAGTTTTGTCAATCTAAGTGGCTGGTCGTACAATTTTTCATGTAATGCCGCTGCGATACTTAATTCGTCGATATTGTCATCAAATGACATTGCTGCCGCCAAGAGAACTACTGGATCAGGTGCATTTACGACTGCAATGTCAACTGTATCACCGTTTGCTCTTGCAGTAGTCATCATCGTGCGCAAATGACGCGGTACTAACCGAACTACAGTGTGATTTCTATCGCGTAGAAATTGCCTGTGAAAAGACATATTTCGAACACCATTGTACTGAGCAATTATGACGCTAGCAGATGAATATCTACCTCTATCCTGTGGCCAGTGGTGGGGTATAGGAATTGCTTCCAAGTCAACTGAGTCTTGTTGGTTCTGAAAACACTCGGCGTCCTTTGAATCTACTATGATAGGCTCACTCGGATTTTCCATTGCCCAAGCAAGTGTGTCAATGTACTCCTCCGGCGAAATACCTATGGCCGCACATAATCTCTCCCTTGTTAGGAGATTTACTGCCGCTTTGTGCCCCGGGGTTTCAGATATGTTTTCAAACACGAGAAGTGGATGCTGATTGGCTTTAGAGTATTCCCACATACCATGTATTAGACTAATTGGCTGAGATATCGTTTTAGCGGCACCAAGATGGTCTCTGAAGGCCATGAACAAGCCACATTAATCAATGGCTTAACCTTTGATACTAAATGGAACCCTGTGGAGAGGAAAATTACTTGTCTCACATTAATCCAGTTGGCGACTTTTCATGGGTGCAAGGGTCGTTGTTAAATAGGGGCTTCAAGTCGGCGAATTGCTTCAATGAGGTGTATCACATGGGTAGAGGACTATTCGCAGGGGCTAAAATGGCTAAAGACCGACAAAAATTCCGTTGGTCAGATCGAAGATACAAGAAGCGGATGCTCAAGTCTAGAGCGAAGCATGACCCCCTAGCAGGTTCAACTCAAGCCAAAGGCATTGTTGTTGAAAAAGTTGGTATTGAAGCCAAACAACCTAACTCAGGAATTAGAAAAGCAGTCAAAATTTCACTAATTAAAAACGGTAACAAGCTAACAGCTTTCGCACCCGGAGACGGAGCGATTAACTTCATTGATGAGCATGATGAAGTAATGGTAGAAGGTATTGGCGGCCGTATGGGACGTTCGTATGGTGACATCCCGGGTGTAAGATACAAGGTAATTCAAGTCAACGGCGTATCCCTTGACGAAATGGTAAGAGGCAGAAAGGAGAAGCCTGTTAGATGAGGTGTTTACTATGTCAGAAGCAGAAATAGAGCAAGATACTGCCCCCCCTCAAGAAGAAATCAAGCCAATTGCGGGAATTGGTACTCTCGTATTCGGTAAATGGGATGCTTCGGAAGTAACCTGCAAGGATCCAGGGCTAGCGCCTTACATCAACCTAACAACTGTCGGAGTCCCACATACTGGTGGAAGACATGCAAATGCTTGGTTTGGTAAAGCAAAATTATCCGTTGTCGAGAGATATATCAACAAACTGATGAGGACAGGACCATATACTGGAAAGAAACAAGGGGCAATGAAAGCTTTCGAAACTGCCCTAGACAGTATTGCTAATAAATCCGGGGAAAATCCTCTACAAACTTTCGTTGACGCTATTTGCAATGGTGCACCGATGGAAGAAATCACCAGAATTAAGTTTGGTGCAGTTTCACAACCTAAGGCAGTAGATTCATCTCCGTCAAGAAGACTTGATGTGGCTTTGCGAAACCTTGCCAAGGGAGCACAGCAAGGCACCCACAAATCCAAGAGAACACTAACAAGTTGTATTATCAACGAACTTACCAAGGCATCTAATGGAGATGTGACATCCTACGCAGTTTCTAAGAAAGAGGAATTGGAAAGAATTGCAGCCTCTGCAAGATGATTGAGTTCCTCGATAATTTACTGCTTAAATTTAAGTAGTTCATCACCTAATGAGGCCCATGACATTTTATTTTGGATACGGTTCGAACCTAAACTTTCGAGACTGGTCTGATTGGTGTTCAAAGAGAGACGCTTTGCCAAACGGTTTAGTTGAGTATGAGCGTGCATTTTTGCCAGGTTACAGTGTCAATTACAGTCACTATTCAGTTTCTAGAGAAGGAGGAGCTGCAAATCTGTATGACAACATCCACGGACTCTGTGGAACATATGGAGTATTGTTCACAGTTGACGAAAATTGTCTAAATTTACTAGACGAAAAGGAAGGACATCCACGTCATTATCTGAGAACTAATGTTGTAGTTATTACCGAATCTGGCAAACATATCGAAGCTATAACATATATCTCGAGTAAATATGACGAAGGATCTTATTTCTTACCGACAAATGATTATCACCGATTGATACAAACAGGTCTGTTGGATCGAAACATGCCAACAACTGAGATTGACTTGGCACGGGAGGACATTGACAATACAAACATGGGTTTCATAATTGCCTATGGAACATTGAAAAAAGGTCAACTAAGGGAGAGTTTGATGCCTGGAGATTTTGTTTCAAACGGATATATCAAAGGTGATTTATATGATTTAGGACCATATCCAGGGTTGATTGATGGATATGGTCGAGTCTTGTGTGAGATATATTCAACCACGAACCTAGTTGACGATGTCCGATTACTTGACAGGATTGAAGGCACTGACCTAAATCCACCATTGTATCAGCGAAAGTTAATTCCTGTTGAATGTGATGATGGCAAATTAAGATATGGAATCTGTTACTTTTACAATGGAGATTTTGATGAGGCGGCAAAGATTGCTGATGGGGTATGGAATTAGTTCAGAGTGTGGTAGGATTATCATTACATGCGAGTTGCTTAAGAACCCCTTTTTAGTGGCCAACAATATCGAGAAGTGGTGAACACATGGGCCGAAAAGAAGACAATATCAAGAAAGCAACAGAAGTAATGCACGTATTACCACAGATTCGTAATCTGTGTATCGCTGCACACATTGACCATGGAAAGACAACACTGTCCGATAATCTAATTGCTGGCGCAGGAATGATGTCCAGTGATTTAGCTGGCGCTGCACGTGTCCTTGACTTTGACGAGCAAGAGTCAGCACGTGGAATTACAATCAACGCTGCATCTGCATCGATGGTTCACCAAGTTGAAGGCACTGATTACCTAATCAACCTAATTGATACACCTGGCCACGTTGATTTCGGTGGAGACGTTACAAGAGCAATGCGTGCCGTTGATGGTTGTTTTATCCTTGCTTGTGCTGTCGAAGGCCCTATGCCACAGACAGAAACTGTAGTCAGGCAAGCACTGAAAGAGAAAGTCAAGCCTGTTCTGTTTATCAATAAAGTAGATCGACTTATCAACGAATTACAAGTTACTCCTGAAGATATGATGGAGAGATTCAAGGGTACTATTACCAAGGTTAACAAATTGATTAAACAATTTGCTCCAGCTGAATTCAAAAAGAGTTGGCAAGTGAGTGTTGGAGATGGAACTGTAGCATTTGGTTCCGCTTATCACAACTGGGGAATTACCGTACCTTACATGCAGAAGTCTGGAATATCATTCAAAGACATCTTTGAATACTGTAATAATGAACAACAAAAGGAACTGGCACAAAAAGCGCCAGTGCATGAAGTTCTTCTCGATATGTCTGTTTCTAAACTACCAAGTCCGGTTGAAGCACAACCTTACCGTATTCCTAACATTTGGACTGGAGACCTGGATTCTGAAGTTGGAAAGTCAATGATTGGATGTGATCCTGAAGCAGAATTAGCCATGATGATTACCAAGATTTGGATGGACCCTCACGCTGGTGAAGTTGCAGTTGGTAGAATATATTCAGGTGCAATTAGCCAAGGTGAATCTGTTTTTGCCATCGGTGCTGCAAAACCAGAGAGAGTACAACAAGTCAGCATGATGGTCGGCGGTGACCGAATTACTGTTCCTAAGGTGGTAGCAGGGAACATCGCTGCACTGACAGGTATTCGGTCTGCTGCTGCGGGTGTAACACTTTCAAAGGACAAAGACTTCACACCATTCGAAGCAATTAGACACTATTCGGAACCTGTAGTAACTGTTGCTGTCGAGCCCAAGAGCATGAAAGATTTGCCTAAATTTATTGACGCACTAAGAGCCTTAGCAAAATCTGACGCATCTCTACAAGTAACCACTAACCAGGAAACAGGAGAGGCTCTACTTGCTGGAATGGGCGAATTGCATTTGGAAATTACAGTTTATCGTATCGAAGAAGAACAGAATATCAAGGTAAAAGTAAGCCCACCAATTGTGGTATACCGAGAAGGTATTGAAGGCAATAATCATGGAAGAGCATTTGAAGGAAAATCACCAAATAGGCACAACAGATTTTACTTTGAAGTTGAGCAATTACCAGTTGAAGTTGTTGAAGCGTTGAAGTCTGGTGAACTTGGTGATGGCCCTGTTAGATCAAAGGATGCAAAAGAAGTTGGAAACAAATTCGGAGAACACGGCATGGATAAAGATTTGATGAGAAAGATTTACGCAATCAAAGGAACAAACGTGCTAGTCAACGATACTAAGGGTATTCAAAACCTACACGAAACAAGAGAATTGATTATTGAAGCATTCAATGAAGTATGCGTAAAAGGACCAATTGCTGATGAACCGGTTCAAGGTATGTTCGTTAGACTTGTCGATGCTAAACTGCATGAAGATGCAATTCACAGGGGACCTGCACAGACAATTCCTGCCGTAAGAAATGGAATCAAAGGTGCAATGATGAGAGCTAGAACTATTATCTTAGAACCTATGCAGAAAGCATTCGTTTCCGTACCAAATGATTGGTTAGGACAAGTAACTCGAGAAGTTACCAACAGAAGAGGAATCATCGAAGACATGCCATCTGATGGAGATGTTACAACTGTTGTGGGAATTATTCCTATCGCAGAAACCTTCGGTTTCTCCAACGACATTAGGGCGGCATCACAAGGAAGAGCGGTATGGAATACTGAGAACCTTGGCTTTGAACCATTACCACCTCAACTATTTGACAAAGTAGTTGGCGAAATTAGGACAAGAAAGGGTCTCAAACCAGAACCAAATCCTGAATCCTACTATTCCGACTGAGCACTATGCTAGCCAAAGTTACTGGCTTACATACTTCCGAAGGGGGAGTGCCAAAACTTCCTGTAGATGTTTTAGAAATTACCACTAACGGTTGTTTAGGTGATAGCCAAAATGATCTCAAACATCACGGAGGAGTTGAAAAAGCGGTCTGTATTTTTCAACAGGAAATTATCAGCCAGTTAAATCAACATGGACACCCGATATCGCCTGGGACCACCGGTGAAAATATCTTGATAGAAGGCATCGAGTTAGGCCAAATTAAGAGTGGTTCAATCGTCAGATTTCCTAATTTAGAATTGGTAGTTACCCAAGATGCACCGCCTTGTAAAACGATTAAAGAATCATTTATTGATGGTTATTTTAATGCTATTTCACACAAAAAATTTCCACATTTTACTCGCTGGTATGCAAGAGTAACCAAAGAAGGAAAGGTAGGGATTAATGATTCAGTTGAAGTTATCAACTAATCCTTTTCAATTGGTAATCTGTTAATTCCCTCAAAGCCAACAATGCTGGGCTCTCTGGCAACCGATCTAGACATGCATGGGCATTTTTATGATACATTTCTGCCATCTCTCTAGCGTAATCTACCGATCCAATTTTATTAAGCGCTGCTAAACCTAAATCAATTTCTGCTTGCGTTGCAGCATCGCCTTTACCAAGTACCGTTTTCAAATTATCTAGTTCGGGGGAAGCGGGTTGTGAAAGAGCATGGATTACCATAAGAGTCCGCTTACCTTGTGCTAAATCAGAACCTGCAGGCTTACCTAATGTGTCAGAATCGGATAAAACATCAATTAAGTCATCCATTAACTGGAAGCATAGTCCAACTGCAAGACCCCATTCTGCCATACACTCAATTGTGTCATCATCTGCTCCGGACATTCGTGCACCAACTTCTGCGCAAGTGAGGAACATAACAGCAGTTTTACCCTCAATCATCTCAAAATAGTCCGCTTCAGAGACTGCAATTCTATCCTCGAATTCAATATCCAGTTGTTGTCCTTCGCTAACTCTTCTAACCATCCAGGCAAGTCTGTTTACCATCGGACCTACATCCTTGTGCTCAAGACCCTTGGCACTAACTAATCTCTCAAATGCAATAGCCAGCATTGCATCGCCAGCATTGATTGCAGTTGGCAAACCATACTCAATGTGAACTGCATTCAAACCTCTTCTTGTATCGTCATCATCCATTATGTCATCGTGTACTAAAGTAAAATTGTGAACTATTTCTATTGCTGCACCAACATCCAATAAACCGGAGTGAGAATCGCCAACGGCTTTACCTACTAACCACGGTAGAGTAGCTCTGAGTCTCTTTCCACCACCCTCGATTAAATGCATCATTGCGTTACTCAGTCTTGAGTGTTTTGAAGCACATAAACTATTAGAAATTCTTTGCTCTACTAGCGGTTTAACTTCCATAATTGAGGTCGTTAATCCAGCTCCCTCAGCATATGAAAGCATATGGGAAACATCACCCATATCGTGGATTAAATCATCTCTAAGTTCTAACAATCTCTCCGGATTGCCAATGCAATCCCACCAATCATCGGTCATGACGCGCCCTGAAATGCATCTAAACCATGGAGCAATTTCACCATCAAAATCAATTTCTCCAACAAGCATAGCTTCTAATTCATCCTTGGTGACCCATTTGATTTCAGAAACCTCATTTTCATTTATAGATAGTTCAACATCTGCTTGAATTACCAATATATGGTCTATCTCACGCTCAATCCAATCCCCATTCATTCTAGCTGAATACATCATTTTAGTGATAAAATGGAAATCTTCCAACTTGATTTGGTTGGGATCAATTCCCAGTTCTTGGTGTAGCTTCCTGATAGCAGCTCTTTTTACACCAAGAGAATCTTCCATCTCAGATTCTTCTTTAGAATTAAGTGGATGAGAACAACAAGAATTTGCCCAGACATCTGGGAAAGTGACCTTGTCTCCTGCTCTTTTCTGAAGAAGCAACCTGTTATTGCTATCAAATAACAAGACGCTAAACGCTCTATGGAGCATACCGGCTTGATGGTGGGCCGCAACTTTGGATGCCGGACCTATTTGGACATCATTCTCATCAACGACAATTACCGCCTCGGACATTAAGGAAATTTGCTCTGAATCTGCTGAATTATCTACCAACATTTGCTTCAAAGTATCATCGATTTCAACCGACGGAACATCATCTATCTGGTATCCAGCCAAGTCATCACCATACATTGCACTAGAACTCGATAAATGAATAGTTCCCCTGTAATCTAGCAATCATTGGCTGAATATTTGAGTTCCAATAGTTGAAACTCCTCGACAAGCATTGAGTAAACGTTCAGGATATTCACCATTTACAATAAACACATCTATGCCCATTGCAGCCACTTCAGCACCTCTTGCTGCTTTCAAACCAATGCCTCCAGTGACATCTATTTCCGTATAATGAACCCCCGAAAATTCGACATTTGGAGACCATTTCTCAATTAAATCATCTTTGGTAGCCACTTCTGGTGGCCTTCTTAATATACCATCTACGCCCTTGATAGCGAACACAAGTTTCCTAACATTGGAGATGTCATTACATATTCGTACTACTAAATCATCACCTGATAAGATGCCAAATTCTCCTACATCACAATTAACGACATCACCAAATGATATCATCACATCGTAATCAGAATTGAAGATGGATTCGACATCTCCAGAAAAATTACTTCCAGTATTTTTTGCCCATTGATGAGGTGGATGAGATTTGGTTGATAAGCCGTGCTTTTGAAATGACTCAACGACAATTTTGTTCAAAGTAAGCATGTCATTACGTACTATACTGACCGCTTCTTTTTGTGATTTGCAATCCACTTGTGGAATGAAACTACCATCGTTGATTAGACCTTCATTAAGTCGCCAATACTTGGCTCTAAGATGGCCATATGAACCTGCACCATGGACAACAATTACTCTTAATCCAATATCAATACACTGTTTGACAATACCAACCAAGTTATCGATTGTTTCTAATTCCGGAGTACACATTTGAGATTTGTTAGTGATAAGTCCGCCACCAAACTTGATTACTACAACATCTCCCATTACTACTCCCAGTAGTTATTGCCTCAATAGTATTGTGACTCACAAGGATTGATGAACAAGGGTCTGCACAGTGTGGACATGGCCGAGGGTCCTTTGGTAGACGAATTCATGCGTCATTTGCAAGCGAGTCTCGATGAGGCCATGGATATTGAAGATAAATTAGAACGGCATGAAAGGATTTTACAGTTAGAAATTGCCATTCAAGAAGCTATTATTTTCAAAAATAGATATAATGAACTCGTTAGCCACGGGATTGATCCTCTAGTTTTAGTTAGCCAAAAGGACGGACAAGAAACACCACCTCCCGCAACAAAATCACAAGCTCTTACCCTCGGCATGACTACATGTCCAAAATGCGGTGCTGCGCAAGACAGCGATCTTGATTTCTGTCCAGCATGTGGAATGATTCAGAAGTAGATTCACTCTTCTTCTTCTGATTCCCACTTGGCAATCATCTCAACGATTACTGGGTCATCCTCTTCAACTTGATACAGGTAATCCGATGGCATGTCGGTAGTCAAGAAGACAGACTTTCCCGCACGGAAAATAGTGTTTCCATCAGCGATAGCTCTGGTTGTATCAACTTCTATTATTGCTGGCCTATCAATCCTCACGTGTCCTGCTTCCATTGCTTTGTTAATGGTTCTAGACAGATGAACATGTTGCCTGTCTCCAGCAGTGATACCTAATTCAAGGATTGTTGGTACTTGTTCTGGCTCGCACGGCCAGTAAAGTGCTTCAGGTATGTCGTCAGTAGGCAAATCTAATTCAAGTTCAATTGAATGTCCATAAGTTGCTCTAATCATTTCACCCTCTACTTGATATCTACCCTTTTCATCTGAGTTAGCGATTGCTTCAAAATGCCAACCTCTCAACCAATGGTAATGTTTCCTTTGATTAGATATTGCATCTGATAATTCTCTTGTATTAACCCATCCGTTGATGTCCATATCAACGCCAAACTTTTCTGGTGCGTGTCGTAAAACTAGCGCTAGAATTCTACCAAGCGACTGTGCTTCACGGTCACTCATGATGAACTTGCCTTCTTGGTTGCATATTGGGCAGTTACTGCCTATGAAGAATTTAGTCTCACACCCATTGTCTCTACATTGTCTTAGCATGATTCAAGGCGGCGTGCCTTCGTTCTTAGTATCTACGCAAATATGCCGCACAACAGTAATCATTAACGGCACAACAAAAAATGACCGCTTCAATCAAATGCTACCTCCTGATGGGCTACACATGGTTGATGTCGCCATCGTTGGAGCCGGGCAGACAAAATACGGCAATCATCAACTTGGCATGAAGGGTATGTGGGCTGAAGCAGCCAGAAGTGCCTTCAACAGTGTTGACAAAGATTTTCATCCGAAACAAATAGATGAGGCTTTCATAGGCAGTGTAGCATTTGGCGGTGGACAATTGGGTAATACTGCTGCTTTATTGACCGAACATTCCGGAATGCAAGGCAAACCAGTTCGGAGAGTTGAAAACGCATGTGCATCATCGGGCTTCGCTCTAAGGGATGCTTGGATGGCAATAAAGAGCGGTCAAGCAGATGTTGTTGTTGCTGGTGGAATTGAAAAAATGAATGATTTAAGCCCGGAACGAAAAAGATTCTGGCTTGGAGTATCTGGTGACACTGAATGGGAGCGATTGGCTGGATTAACCTTCCCCGGAACATATGCACTTATGGCTAGAAGGTACTTTCATGAATTTGATTCAACCCACGATGATTTAGTACATATCAGCGTTAAAAACCATCATCATGGCTTAGAAAATAGTGTTGCACACATTCGCAAAGATGTAACTTTTGACAAGGCTAAAAGTGGGTTTATGGTTGCTGACCCACTTACTCTGTATGATTGTTGCCCTACATCAGATGGCGCATCATGCGTTATATTAGCTGCTGACCATGTTGTGAAACAATTCACTGATGACCCAATTTGGATTAACTCCTCTGCCGCAGCCTCGGATTACTTAGCACTCCATGATAGGCCTTCGATCACTCAGTTATTAGCTACTCAAATGGCGGCAAAAAAAGCATACAGCATGGCAGGAATAACGGCAAATGATATTGATCTAGCAGAGGTTCATGATTGCTTTACCATTGCCGAATTATTAGCCACTGAAGACCTAGGATTTGCTAATCGGGGCCAAGCTGGTTTGTTTGCAAGAGAAGGCAGAGGTCGCAGAAACGAAGGAAATATCTGTATCAATCCAAGTGGCGGACTGAAGTCTAAAGGTCATCCTTTGGGTGCAACTGGCACCGGACAAACTGTAGAGATTTTCAAGCAGTTAAGAGGAGAGGTCGAATCTGTTCGACAAGTAAGAGATGCAGAAGTCGCATTAAGTCACAATGTCGGAGGATCGGGAGCGACCTGTGCTGTGCATGTTTATGGGAGGGACAAACTATGACAGTTTCTAGGATGTGGCAAGGTTATGTAATCCAATCCAATGGAGATAACCATTTCATAAATTCTCCTTGGAAACTAGGAGATGAGTGTGTCTTTGGTTATGATAGCGACTACACCACTATGGCAATTTCGCTAATAAGATACCTTTCTATAGAAAAAACCAATCTCTCATTATCAACAATTGATGAAAGAATAAATCAGCACACAATAATTGCTGCAACACAATTAGAAGTTAATCTAAATGGCTACAACATAAAATGTAATGATGATGCATCTTTACAAATTTACTTAGATGCTCAGGCACTTTTCAACCCTGATTTTGATTGCATGCAAGAGATAGACCAAGAAAAATATCAGAAAATATCTGACGCATGGCAAAATGAATCAAGCATAATGAATACCTCACAGGGAGCATATGTATCTGGACAACAATATGACCAGACTCTTGAATCAAGACTATCGCTTGTGGCTCAAAATCACCAAGGGATTATTTGGCCCCAAAGACAAATGGACTCAGAAGGAACAAATATCACCCAATCATACGTCAAGATTGAACCATTTGGTACAGTAACCTCTTGGACTAAGTTAAGTGCTGCTGGCGCACCGTCTGAATTTGCGATAAGGGCACCAACATTAGGAGGAATTTCAACAGTTATGGTCGAAACTAATGATGGTCCAAATGGAGTTTTTCTTCTTGTTGACGACATACCTACTCTGCCAAAAATTGGAGATTCGGTTGAGATTGTCGTACGAATGTTGTATGCTCAGGAAGGCATCATCCGATATGGCGCAAAAGCCATCATAACAAATCGCTCATAATTGGCAAAGCATTCATAGAAAAAACCCGCTTTGGAATGATTATGGCGGGATTTGGCGGGATTCGCAAAGGTCGGCGCGAAGCATCAGATAACTTATCCTACAATGAGGAGGGAGATTGCCCTAAATGTGGTGGAGAATCTCAGCCTTCAACGATGGCCGGTTATCTCACATGCGCTTCCTGCTCCCACGAATGGGCTGACTCCGATTATGTTGAGGAGAAAAAAGTAGACGACATACCAACATATCATAGAGACGCTGAATTAATTGAACAATTTAAGGAGGAAGTTGCATCTGGCAGTCTAGCAAACGTTTTGGGAGTCAATAAGAACCTCTCAGACCAACAAGAAGCCTCTCTCGCACGACTAGAAGATAAATGGATGAGTGGTATGCAAGGCAGATTCAACACTGCCACTGAAGAGAGGAAACCATTAATGATTATGTTCGATGATGAGGATAATATTGTGTCTACTGAAGTAGCTGCAATCACAATTGTCTCAAATGGTTTCGATGGCGGAGAAGAGATAAGATTGGAGTACCCAGGAAAAGGTACCGAATTTTACTCTTACAATGTTAACGATGGAATGGGTTGGAGGAAAGGTTCCAATGCTGAAGATACGGCAAGATCAATCGGGAACGTGATTAACAACAAGTCCAATCTTGTATTTGCCAATGTTGATGGTACAAGAGTATCATTTGAACTAAAAAGTAAGGACTTGAAGCCAGAATCTCTAGTTTTGTTTGTTGATGATCCTGGCGGAACTGACATAGTTGCCGAGAAGAATGGCGTGATTTTAGATGCGAGAAATGCTTCTGATTTTGAGGACTATCGAAGAGTCGTAGAGATGGTACTAGAAGATGGGATAATCTCTCCAAGTGAAGATCAGTTGTTGTGGTCGCTGAGGCAAGAATTAGGAATTGATGACGCATATCACGTACAAATGGTTGTCAGCATATATGGTGATCAAACACTCAAAGAGTGCACAACCTGCTCGGGTATGGCCGAATTGTACATTGAGTATGGTACATGGTATTGTCATACCTGTGAAGAATGGTGTTAATTACAAATATCCCTAACTAGAAATCATTCTATAGAATGTTTTAGCCACACATTTTGCTATATTATTCAGCACACAGCATAGGGATTATTCATAAGGTATGTCGCAATCGGGTAGTTAGGCGAGTCACATGGCTGGAGATGTATTGTATATTGGAATTGATTTAGGAACTTTTCGCTCGGTAATGGTTTCCTCTGATAGTCACGAGGAAGAAGAACTAACTGTAATTGGAACCCCAAAAGACCCAATTGCCAGAAATTTCCTAAAAAGAGATGTTCTTTTTGGTGAGGAAGCGCTAAAGAATCGACTAGCATTGAACTTGTTTAGGCCACTTGAACATGGTGTCATTAAAGATACTAATGAAGATAGAGACTTCATTGCACACTTCATTACTCACCTTATTTCACTTTCAGACCCAGAAGACTACGACCGAGTTGTCGCAGTAATTGGTGCTCCTGCAGAAGCGAGCTATGTTGACAAGACCGCGATTTTCGACGCTGCTGCTGGAACCGTCAATGCTGCTATGATTATTTCTGAGCCTTTCGCAGTTGCCTACGCCCTTGATATGATTGAACACACATTAGTAATTGATATCGGTGCAGGAACAACTGACCTTTGCCGTGTTTACGGTACAATCCCAAGCCCAGAAGATCAAATGCACACTGAATATGCTGGCGATTGGGTTGACAAGAAAATTATCGAAGAAGTCCAATATAAGTATAGTGGTGCACAAATTACCAAGGACATGGCAAGAAGATGGAAAGAGCAGCATTCTTTTGTTGGAACCTCAACCCCAGATTCTCCTGTAATGGTGGATTTCTCTATTGAAGGAAAAGCAATGACTCTAGACATCACCGACTGTATCCAAAAGGCCTGTGAGTCAATAGTTGAACCAATTGTTGAAAATGTCAAGACATTAATCGCTGGCTCTAACCCCGAATACCATGACCAATTCCGCAGAAACATGATTCTCGCTGGTGGCGGCTCTGGAATCAACGGCCTTGGTGCAATGATTGAGCGAAGACTAAGCGATTTGGGCGACGTAAATGTCCATGTTGTCGATGACCCTGTGCGACTAGGTGCCATGGGTGGTCTAAGACTAGCAATGGAAGTTCCAGAAGAAATGTGGAAGAACCTAACATTAGCATCTCGCTGATTTCATTCTTCTTCAGTTAAGCCATACTTGGCTGCTAATTGCGGATCAATTAGCGGTGCTTGACAGTGTGGACAACGATCGCTTGCACTAAGCATTGATGGCCTAATTGCCAATACTGCCATACACTTTGGACAAGCAGCAAGCATTTCACCCTGTTCAAGTCGGAAATCCATACCATCCGAATCACTATTGAAGTAACCAGCTTTGTACATTGGATTGAAATGATACATAAATCTCCTGAAAGAACCCAATGTCGCCCAGCCAGTTAAGAAAAGAAATAACAATCCAGCAACATTGCCCGAGATAACAAAGATTAGTGATTCTAAAGCATTTAATCCAAAAAATAGTGCCGCGATTAATATCAATATTGATGCAGGCCAATAAGCCCAAACAGCCCTAGAGCGATAAGCATTCCAAGTCATAAAACAAAAAATGGTTACAAAGCCTAACACTAAACTTGACATTGCAGGAGATATTAATGAAGCGATAGCCCAAAATAAATACATCACAATTAACCCATCAATGAATACAATAAATGAGGTCCCTCGATGTATTCTATCAAATACACTATTCTTTGCAACAAGACTATTCGGGCTCATCCCTGCAACCACCAATTGGTCTCCACGATTTGGCTGCATGACACACGCTATATCCCATTTATTTTCAAACATTGCATCCTATCTCCTATTGAAAATATCGAAGGTGTCAAATCGAACAGTCCTATCCGTTAGTCATGGCGATGCGTGATACGGATGTTGAAATTCGTGGCAATAGCCTGTCTGGCAAGAAAATATTGCTCGGCGTAAGTGGAGGTATAGCCGCAGTAGATACTGTTAGATTAGCCCGTGAATTACGGAGACATGGTGCCACAGTTAGCGTTATGATGACTCACTCCGCTCAAAAAATTATCACTCCGTTAGCGGTTGAATGGGCCACACAAGCCAATGTAATTACTAACTGGGAGAGTGATTTATCTTCTCTTGATGAAGTTGATGGAATTTTAATTTCTCCGGCAACTAGAGACTTGTTGGCAAGTTATCTGCATGGACTTCAACACGGTCCGATTTTAATGGCATTAAGTGCCGCAAGGTCGAGAGAATGCCCAGTTATGATGATTCCAAGTATGCATGCTGATTTAGCTGACGATCCGGTCACCACGGAATTGGTGTCCGAAGTTGAGCGATTAGGAATTAAAGTACACTGGGGAGAAGAGCTGGAAGGAAAAAGAAAAACCCCTCCACATGATGAAATTGTTGCCCGGTTTGCAAATTTTTTCAATAGTAATAGACCAAATAGGAAATCTGTAGTAATAACATTGGGCGCAACAAGATCGCCAATCGATGACATTAGATATATTCAAAACACTAGTAGCGG
>VMHT01101307.1_pt1 | contig 31731 bp, 50 predicted proteins | sample 4693611 | NCBI WGS metagenome assembly VMHT01 (sample SAMN12280063, study PRJNA550983) | marine metagenome | isolation source: seawater sampled from same location over 5 years 0.02-0.2 micron viral filtrate | place: USA: collected off the coast of southern California halfway between the port... ...
CCTTCTGCCAACAAACTACGCAATGCAAAATCATGGTTGCGTTTTAATCTTCCTCTAAACCATTCATCTGATTCATTCCATTGCTTTAAAATAAAATCATCATCCTGCTTTATAGAAAATGGTATTACCTGTTCAGCTTGTGGTGGTTCATATGTCCAACCTTCTTGATTAAGCCATGTCAGTACATTCTTAGCGTATCCATCCTTTACAGTCTGGTCTTGCTTATACAATCGCAAACCCTTCATCAAATCATCAAAAGATACACCGCCTTTTAAAACCTTTTTAAACTTTTCATAAATCTTTGTACCGCCAATCCATGTGCTTCTATTATTAGATCTTGGATATTCTAATTTAAATTCCTGAAACTCCTTTTCATATTCTTTTTCTTTTTTATATATTTTTTCTTTATATATATAACTTAGGTTATTATTACTTATTATGCGACCGCTCTCGCGAACAATGGGAGTATCGGATGTTCGTGTTTGCGGACAATGGGGCTTTTCTGCCAGTTTTGTATCATATACAGTATATTCAGAACCGCGCTTTAATCCTTTAACAATGTTAGCCTTTCTGGTTACATAACCTGCATCAATCAGCTTCTTTAATATTGTATAAACCTTAGTCTTACCCCATCCAAAACGCTTGCCCAGAAACTCAGCCTGTATCTTCCAATTGCTAGGCTTGCCAATCAAATAAGTTAACATACCTAAACACTCACAGCTTAGATCTTTATCTTCCATAATAGCGTTAGGAATAACAGTGTAATCAGTCGTATGTTTGGAGCGTTTAATCATATCCAGTTAACCTTACTGGTGTAGCTAACATTGTATAAGTTCCACACAAACCATGCGTAGGCAGTTGTGCCAGTACCTTTTATATCCTGATCACCGCGCCAGATTGTCAATCTTCTGGAAAAGACATAAACATTTGTTGGCGGATGTTTTACAAATATATTTTCTTTTCTCCAAATACCTTCCAGAAAAGCAAGCCTTAATAAAAACGCAAACTTTCTGGGTTTTAATTCTATTGCTTTTAAAACAAAATCATTTGCCAATTTAAAAGGTGGGTTTGTAATAATATCGCAATTAGTAAAAGGTAACTCTTTAAATTTTAAAAAATCCTGATTGCTTTCACCATAATCATAATCAAATAAATCAGTGTTATATGTTTTATAATTATGTTTCTCTAATACTTTGCTGATTGATCCATCACCACTTGCACACTCCCAAACAATAGGCGCAAACATTTCACGCGCTAACAATGCCTGAGTAGCTATTTCTGGTGTTGGGTAATAATCCTGCTTATGCCTGCTCATTATCTGCCCTCTCACCGCTACAGCATTCACTGACCACAACCTTGCAGGTTATGCACTGATAATGTCCATGAACATTAACCACAGTTAAAGCGGTCTTACAAAGCGGACAAAATTCTAATTTTTTAACTGTTTCTGTTTCAGAATTTTCCATAAATCTTCAATGTTATTTAAAAACTTTTCTTCTAAACCCCATGTTTTTCCATGACCTAAATCGACTTCTTTAGATTTAAATTTAAAATCAACGCGACTACACCATCCAACAACCTCAATTTGCTTGCCTTTCTGCCTGCAAAAAACAGCAACATCAGATCTAAATTTATCTAAATTCCTAAACAAAAGCATTCTGGCATTCTCAAATCCTGTCTTTACATCTATTGAGCAATCACCAAAAAACATATCAACACCATCATCATGCCCAATAGCGTTGGCAGTCCAATCTAGATCAAACATCTTAGCGACAGCCATTTCTCCGCGCACTCCAAGCAAATCCAGATCAGATCTGTTAACAACCTTCTGATTATTTAAGCCTGCATATCTGGCAAAAGAAGTTCTGGCATTGCCTGCTTGCGCACAAAGACTTTCTTCTGATCTGGATAAATTAACAATCACTTTTGATTTGCTAGTAGTTCAAAAAAATCATCTAAATCAATCAGGATAAGTTCGGACTGCCTGTCAGCTTTAATAACAAGCGCATCGTTATCACCTTTCCACTTGTAAAGATTTTTAAAACCATCCGCCCTGCATTTTACTTCCATAACCCATTCATCAGCACCTTTTTTAGATGAAACAATTACGTCACCTTTAATGCTACCACCGCCACTAAGCGGAATGCGTATTGCGTGTAATCCATGAATATCAGCTTTCTTTCTGATATTATTCTCAGTGCGGTAGCCTTTATCTCTACTGAACTTTCCCATCATACCAATCCACTGCTTGCACTTTGTGATTTGTAAGCCTTTGAATAATTGCTATCTTGTCACCTCTGGGATAACCTAAACCGCTATACCATTTCCAGAATGCAACATCAGAAACTACTATTCCTTTTTCAGCCAACATCTCTTTAAAAAAGTCTTTTGTGATCTGTTCTTCTTCTAAATATTCTTTTAATTTCATCGCTAACCTCTAATTACGCATAAACTAGAAGTTAATAAATGTGTTGTCAAACAATTTTGAATAATATATGCTTCTATTAACTTATAGTTAAAACAAATAAATGGGAGTAACTATGTTTAAAATATTAAAAAGATCTCCAATCGGTGGACTTGGTACAAGCCAAAGGACTGGTTGGGGTTTATACTTTAAGAATAAATATGATTATAGAAATAGAATATTTAGCAGAATTGTTAAGGTTGTTTGTGGCAATCAATGGGGGTTGCAAGATAGATATGGTTTAGGCATGAAGCCAAGAACAGTGTGTAGCAATACTAGGGCAATTCAAAATAATATAATTATGAACCCCAATAATGCACCGCCTAAATTAAATCACAAATTAAGTATGATTTATTTATGGTCATGGATCTGGATAGAAGGCAGAGTTCGGTACAGTGTATTCAGCATTCCATATATTTTAAGATGGTTTAAATACCAAAGTTTTTTGACGCATTTAAAGAGGGGAATAATAAAATGGATTATCCAAACAAATTGTATACATTACGAAACAGTTTGAGAAAAAGCCAAGAGGATATGGCAGAATTGTTAAATATATCACAATCTGAATATTCAAGATTAGAGAAAGGTAAAAGACGATTAGGCGTTCATGAAATGCCTTTAAAAAAATATTTTATAGATAATAATATAATGTCTGATGCCGATAGTTTAGTAGAAACAGCTACTGCAAATATTATGGGTAGTACCTATAACGATAAACATTTTGATAATGCATATGAAAATGGAAATAAAATGTTGCCTGTTTATGGTACACCTTTATTGAGCGGTGGTATTAAATGGACTGAGGAAGCTGTTAATATGATTGATAGAGTGCCATCACTAAAAGACAATGCCCAAGCATATGTTGCCTGTGTATCAGGTGATGATATGAAGCCTAGACTGTTTAGGGGGTATAAAGTAATTTTAGATCCGACTTCAACACCAAATCCAGAATCATTAGTGTTAGTTGAGTTTAAATCAGAAAAAAATGTAAGATATTTTAGAGAGTTTGTTAGAAGTGATTCTGATAAAATTGTTCTAAAAAAATATAATCCAGAAGTGGAAAATGAGTATAAACACTCTGATATTACTAAAATCCACAATGTTTTTGGGTTAAGAACATAAAAAAAAATAATTAGGGGTTTACATTATGCGTGTTTACCCCTAATACTACTCGCATGAATACACATAATTATGCGAATGAGATTAAAACAGATGATACAGAAACAGTTTATGTTCCTGAGTATCTCAAAAATTTTCAACTATCAACGAAGTCTTTAGAAGAACGCCAGAGCAAAATAGGTGGATCTGAGATTTGCGTATTAGCAGGCGGTGATGAAGAAAGGCAAGATAAATTATATGCTTTAAAAGCAGGGCATATAAAGCCTGATGATTTGTCTACAGTCTGGGCAGTTGTATCTGGTTGCGCTACAGAAGATTTAAATCTTGCATGGTTTGAGTTTAAAAATCAGGTTGAAGTTATTAATCAGCAAATGGTTTTAACTTCTAAAAAATATGATTTTATGCGTTGCACATTAGATGGCAGTATAAACAATTACAAAAATCGTCAGGCTGTTATAGATGCTAAGTTTACTCTGGGTTATAAAAAAGCTGATGAAGAATATTCAGATGTAATTCCAAGATTAATTAAATACTATACTCCACAGCTTTATTGGAATGCTTACCTATTAGAAGAACATACTAATAGATCAGTGCCTTATGGCATTCTAAGCATACTCAGGGGCGGTAATGAGCCATCATTCCACGAAGTTAAGATAGATAAAGATTACCAGTTAGAGTTAATTAATATAGCTAAAGATTTTATGCATTGCGTAAAGAATAGCTTACCATACAACATTCCAGATTTTGTAGAACCGCCAGTGCCTGTTCAAGATAAAGTGCCTGTAGATATGACTACAGTAAAATCTAAATTAAATTGGAAAAGACACGCGGACACATGGTTACAAACTTATGGTGCAAGACAATCCTGTTTAGAAGCTGAAAAAGCATTAAAAGATTTAGTGCCAAAAACTGCATCAATTGCATTTGGTGATGGCATAAAAATATCAGTAAGTAAAAATAATAGAAAAAAGATAGAGGTGTTAAATGACTGAGGTAGGTCAAGTATATAAAGCGTTAATAGAATTTAAAAGCCAGATGCCAAAAGTAGAAAAAAGTGGCGTAAATAAAGCATTTGGTACTGGCAATAAATATTCAACATTAGAAGATGTTTTAAAGGTTGTGCAGGGGTTGCATGAATTTAATTTGTTTTTAGATCAAAGAAATATAATTGATAAAGAAGTTGATTTCCCATTGTTAATTACAAGAGTTGTTCATGTAGATGGTAGTTCTACAGAAGCATCTGTAACACCTATTTACATGGATACAAAAAATACTCCAATGCAAAGATTTGGCAGTGCTGACACTTACGCCAGACGTTATGCATTAATAAAAATATTTGGCATTGCTGACATAGATAATGATGGCAATGAACTAAAGAATACTTCATCTGATGGCAATTCCCTCTCACCGCATAGCCAGAAGAAGAAGGAAGCATCATCACCAGATTCCTCCATTTCTGGTGATGGTGACTTAACTTTAGATAGTGAATTAGCATTGGCTAATGATCTAGATTCTTTAAATAAAATTTTTAAAAGACTAGATAAAAACGAGATGAAAAACACAGATATAATTTCAAAATTTAGCAAACGTAAAGCTGAACTAAAAGGAGCAACAGCATGAGTGAAAAACCATTAATAAAATATGGCAAGGATAATAATACAGTAACTATTAACAATAATGATCGCAGGGAAGAAGATTGGCATGATCATAGGCGCGGTAGGTTAAATGTTAATGGCGTTATGTATTACATCAACCTTAAAAATATGAATGCTGAAGATTGGATTGCAGGTAAAATTGTAAAAATGCCTGATGATAAAGCAAAAGAATGGCTTGAAGGCACTCCTGCCGAAACAGAAAAAAAAACTGAAGTAAAAGATCAAAAAAAGAAAGAGGAAGATCTAGATGATGAAATCCCCTTCTAAAAGAATTAAAGAGCGTAAAGATGGTAAGACTATTAGCAATCAAGATGCTAATTCAACACCTAACCAGAACCTGCGTATCAATAAGCATTACATATTATCTGAGCCAGAAATTAGAGCATTAAACGCTATTTATAAACCTGATTCAGATACTGATGCAATTGCCTATGGTGAACCAATTGATAAGAAGATCTTTAATAAACTCTGGATTAAAGGTCTTGTAAGGACTGAAACAAGTTGCCTAGCACCTTTATTAACACCTTATGGGATTGAACGTCTTAAATGGTCTAGAAATGAACTTGATGCAGAACCTGATGATGTACGTTTTGCAAAAGATCCGAAAGTAAGAAATGACAAATGATAATGTAAATAATCCAAGTCATTACACTCAAAGCGCGGTGGAATGTATAGAAGCAATTAAATCAGCTACAGGTAATGGCTTTGCAGATTATTGTCAGGGAAATATCATTAAATATGTTTGGCGTTACAAGCAAAAGAATGGTGTTGAAGATCTAAAAAAAAGCCAGTGGTATTTAAAAGCATTAATTAATTATGAAGAAGAAAAAATGGGCAAAAACAAGATCAACAGCAACACCGCAGTGGGGTAAATGTGAAGAATGTGGCAAAGACTTTATCTGGGGTAATGGCGCAGTTACAATCTACCTTCATGGAGATATGTCGAAGTGTTGGGAATTATGTTCCAACGATTGTGTCGATAAAACAAGCGCAAGACTTAAAGAACTGGAACAGATCTGGGATGCCCTTTGATTTAATACCAGAAGCACAAAAGCAAAAGAAAGATTATACAAAGTTAGCTAATCAATTAAAGGTAAATGAGTTTATAGCACTAACGCCAGATAATGTAATTAAGTCTAATGTACAGTTACAAGGCAGGGCAAGATATGTGCAAAGATTGCTTAGAAAAAATGGCAAAATATCTAGTTATAGAAAAATAACAGAAAATGAATATAGAGTTTACAGGATTAAATAATGCAATTAACAGTTAAAGAGTTAGGTGAGAGATGGTCTATATCTGCTAGGACAATACAGCGCAGATGTAAATCAGGGGTAATACAATCTTTTAACGCAGGAACAGAATCAAAACCTCTTTACCGAATACCCATTGATTTTGTTCTGGCAAGTGAGAGGAATGGACAATGCATAAATTTAAATTGTACCAACGTAAAAAAGGTAAGCAAAAGAATTGGCTTGTTACATGGACAGATCCGCAGGGCAAATCAAAGACAGTATCAACTGGAACGCAAGACGAATTAATAGCTGAAAAGTTTTTAACTGCTTTTAAATCTGCTCATGTTCTAGAAAATGAAATATCTTGCGGTTTGATAATTGGCAAATATTGTTTTGACTTACATAAAAGACAAGCCACATTACAAAACAAAAGAAAAACATTATCACATGAAAAGATATTATTAAAATATTTTGAAAATGCTAATCCTTACGACTTAGAGGAAGCAGTTGATAATTTTACTACTCAAAGGCAAATAGAAGGAATAAGCCAGAATGGTATTGCCAGAGATTTGTCTGTATTAAAAGCATCTTTAAATTGGGCGGTAAGCAAAAAAAGTGGCAGGCTATTAAAACAAATGCCTTACAACGTAGAAGTAGAAAAAGAAGATAATCCAAGACTAAGATGGTTAGAAAATTTTGAAGAAGAACTTTTACTTAATGCTTTAAAAGATGAACCGCTTTATGTAAAATTAACTTTTGGTCTGGCTTTAACTACAGCGCAAAGACTTGGAGCAATTCTTGATATTAAAAAAGGCGGTGTAAGATTTGAAAGTAATAAAATTGATTTTAACTATGGTAAGCCTAAAGGTAAATTAAAAGGCAGATCTATTTGTGAAATTCAAGATTTTATTGCTAAAGAATTAAAAGAAGCATATTTAAGTAGCCAAAGCGGTTATATTGTAGAAAAAAATGGTAAGCCTGTAACAAACTTTTATAATGATTTTTTAAGAGTTAGAAATAAATCTGGTATAGAAGATTTTAGATTCCATGATTTAAGAACTACATGGGCATCTAGAGCATTGCAAAATGGTGTACCTATGATTGAAATAAGTTATCAGCTTGCACACTCTTCTATTAAAATTACTGAAAAACATTATGCTAAATTACCGCAAGCAACTAGACCACACGCAACAGCATTTACTGACAACTTTTATAAAGGAAAGTCGCTTTAGTCGCGCCTGTCGTTAGTGTCGCAAGTGTCGCAGACAGACCATGATAACCTATTGAAATTAAATACTTTTTCTGCCCCTCCCTCCGCCATGAAAAGATATTAGTTTCAGTGGGTTAACACCCTTTTGACAGATTAAAATCTGTCACCTATTTTTTATAGAATTTTGACACTCCGCGAATGGCAAAACTGCTTGCTATCATTGCGCCTAAACCTGCCTGATAAAACGTAGGCATTTTCTCTAAGGCTTCAAAACCATTAGATACAATTTCCCTGCCCCAATCACCACAAAAGCATAAAATTAATGGCACTGAAAAAAGTACAACTAACCATTCATCTTTCCATGAATTAGCCTGATTTTGAGCCATGATCTTTTCCCAATCTGATTCAGAACTCAAGATCTTTGCTTTAGCTTCAGCTTCAGCTACTTTAATTTGATTCTCACCTTTCTGTTTTGCAACCCTGCCTTCAAGAAAAGTAGTGGCTATTTGTCCTATGACATTTATCGCTTGGAACATAAAAACACCTATTTAATAATAATTTAGAAGTATTTTACAACTTTATGCGCATATTTACAAATAAACACTTGTATTAACTTTAAGTTAATATTATATTATAACTATAAACAACTTGTGAGAGGGTAAACAGATGAACAATACAGATTATATATATAAAAGACCAGATGGTGGCACAACACATTGTTATGGCAAAATAGAAGATGATAGCAACTTTGAACTTGTATGTGCTGATGAAGATTATGATGGCATAGCTGATGACGTAGATGCTGAAGAATTAAATACTTGGAAGAAGGTATGTGATTATCTTTATGAGAATTATCGTAAAGATGTAGAAGAAATAGTTAGCTGTTAGGGAGAAAGTAAATGAGTTTAGATATTAGATTTTTTAAAGAAGAAAGTTCTAAGGAACTTAATATTTATGCAGAAGTACATTATATGGTTATCCTTAAAGAAAATGATAAACCATTTAAACTTTTACCTTACCATATTTCTCAATCGTATCCGACTAGAGGGTATAATGTCGCTAAATATTCAGAAGAAGTTAATGTTGATACAATTCTAAGCACTCCATATATGTTTAGAAATAACGAAGGTAAGCATTTTTGGTTTGCCACTTTAAAAGAAGCTAAGAAATTTATTTATAAACAAGTTCAAAAAGAATATGGGGGAGAAAGTAAATGAGTAAAATAGCTAAATGCAAATTGCCTAAAAATCATAAAGATTATTATTATGGTGATGAAGAAGGTAGGCAGATTTACCCTAACCTTTTTAATCACTTGCTATCAGTTCCTAGAGTTGCAATTCCTAAAGAACCTAGAATTTATAAGGTTGGTGGCTTGCCCTGCACTAAAGGTAATAAAGGTAATATAGATGGATTAAGCCATGAAGAATATCGCGCAAGAGAAAAATCTTACTATCAAAAATTTAAAAGAATATGTGATAAAAATAATCTTGGATTTGAAGTTAACGATTACGACCATCCACAGGGTGAGGTTCATTTTGATAAAGATATAGGGTTATGTTGCTTTGTTACTGGTGAACCACATGGAGATTATACAATCTTTGAAGATTGGGAAGGAATGTATCTTACTGTTAAAGAATATTTTGAGGGAGAAAGTAAATGAATTACAATTTAAAAATATGCAAAACTGATGTTAAAATTTATGACATTAACATTGATATAGATTTTGCTGATTTAAAAAGTTGGGTGGATGATACTCAATATGATTATCAGGAATTTCTTGAAATGAATTTCTTTGATGACGATAAAGGTGAGATTGATAAAAGTAAAATAGATACGTCAGAAGAAGAATTTTATAACCAATTTGTTGACGATTATATAGAAAGTTTAGATGTTGATGTTCTTTTCACAGATAATTGTCAAAATCATTCTGAGTATCAATTAGAAAGTGAAGAATGCCAGTTAATGGAAGTGGGGGCAAGTTAAATGACAAAATTAAGATTTGATATAAATATTGTTTTGGATATTAATGAAGAACAAGCGGAAAAACTGGAACTTTATTATGAAGAAAGAGTTCCAGAATTAACTGTTATCAAAAGATTTGGTAAGGGGGATGGTTCTACAGGTTTTTATTTTAATAAAGAATTTGTAGAAGTTTTAAGACAAAAATATATGTATGAAGTTGAGCAAGAAATTAAATCAATTACCACTTAACTTTATTTGCCCAAAATGCCCCAGACATAACACCCCTTTGTATATTGGCTTTGTGTCTGGCTTTAAAAGAATCAGACCTAGCTGTTTTATTTTTGTCACCGCTTACGCCTTGTTGACCAAATCTAATTAACTTTGTTTGATCACCTGATCTAGCTAAAACCATATGGCTTTTAGTTTTATGATCTGGTGTTTTTTTTGGCTTATTAAATCCTGATAAACCAAACCTTTTTAATCTTGGATCTTTATAACTCATCTTTTACCACCTAATGCACTAAAACCAAAGTATGCTCCAACTAATCCACACATACTAATATACTGTGTCATAAGTATACTTTCCGCGCTTTCTAAGCGGTCTGGGGCTACTAAAGTGACTATTGTGGTAATTCCCATTAAAATTATCAAAACCCATGCCATACGCCTTTTATTTACCTGATAAGCAAGTTTATCTGGAATTAGATCATTTTTGTTATTTTCATCCATATTTTGCCTTTCCGAATCAATCCTTGAATCGATGTTTTTTTAGTTTTTTTAACAAAAAGTTGTTAATTTTAAAATCTTTAAGTTACTGATTTTATTCAATAATTAACTTTAAGTTTACTTTTTACATTAAGTATGTTATAATAAAGTATTGATATTATTAGTTTTATATCAATTGTTATTTGAAATAGTAAATAAATTAAACAATCATAAATGGAGAATGATATGAAAAAATGTTTCGTAATTGTTATTGATAAACAATATACTTCAACAATCTTTGGAAAAAAAGTATTCAAAGATAAGACTTCTGCTTTAAGAGAAGTTGAAAAATTAAAAAGTCAAGGCAAACTAAAAGAAGGCAAAACCATTGATGGCTTTGAAAAAACCATTAAAGTTGTGCAAGATGATATTAAATATATTGAAAGTGTAATATAAAAATTAACCCCTGCTTCGGTGGGGGTTTTTTATTGCTGTCTTTCTCCAGTACGCATTTGCTCAGCTAATTCTTTCGCCCTGCCCTTAACCATTTTTGCCCAACGCGAATCTAACATATTTAAACTTGCCATTTTATAGTTCTTATCTTCAAGATCAGAAATTAATCCCACAAATTTTTTAAAAGTTGGGAAGCCTAAATTAAATACCATATTAATTAAACAATCTTTCCTGACTTCATCTAATTCATTAAACCAATAAAAAGTTTCTAATTCTTTTCTTGAACGCTCAATATCATTTTTTAAAAGATATCTGGCTTCATCTTCTGTTATGCCATTATCGGAAATGTTCCTTCCTGCACCCAAAGTTAATTTGTTTGATGTGCAATAATAAGGTTTTAATTCCATACCTTCATGTCTGATTAATTGATCTGCTAAACTTTCCATTTTAGTTTCTTCCTGTATTTTCTATTGTGAATTATTTTTAAAGTTTCTTTCAGAGTTTCTTCTTCTACATTTTTGTTATCAAAAACTCTCAATGTTTTTCTGGTGGTACGAGTCAGTATATTTTCAACAGGCATATAAAAGCACCGCCTTGCGTAAAGACTAACAAGCATACAAAAATCAAAATCATTAACGTCTGGGATTCTTTTGTTACCGCCAAGACCTAACTGAAACTGGTGGTGTAAATAGTTTTTGGTTTTTCGTAGCAATGCGCCTTTTACTTGCACCCTGTAAAAATGATCATCTTTAAAAGCAAAAATATCGATGCCATCCTGCTGACAAAATGCTGTAGAAAAACCTTGTTCCTCTAATGATGCGCCTGCAATGTATTCTGCAATCCGCCCATTTTTTGTATTGCTAATCACATTATGCTTATTACTATTATAACCGCTAATCCGCCTACAGCGATCACAGAGCCTAAGATAATACTAATGACCATAAAAGTATCATGAAACTCTTCTTTGCGCTTCATACGCTGTCTAAGCAATTCTTTTTCCTGCTCTTTGGCTTGCTGTATTCTTTTAGATCTTTCAGCAATAATCCCTGCCCAAGTGCCATGCCCAAATCTTAAATCAATTAATGTAGATATTTCCTGTATTTGTTCCTGCGCAAGTTTTGCATCAATTATTTCCTGCGCTACTGATTCAACGCCTAGCTGTTTAGATATCGAATGGCGGTTGCTTTTTCTATTTCTGTCTTTCTGGACTTGTTTTTCGCCTGCAAACAGATCATCAATTTGTTTAGCAATTTGACCTATGTCATTGGCAGTATTAATATTTGACTTTATAAAATCAACGCTTGCCTTAACTAAACTAATGCCTGTAAGAACTTCTGCTACAACCATTACTTTTCATTAAGTCGGTCTAACTTATCCTCTAAACGATGTAAATATTCTAACACTCTATCCATTTGTTCTTTAACTTCAGAACGGCTTGCAAAATCTTCTCTAGTCCTATTTAGCAATATATCAATTCGCTTTACATCATCCGCCTGACTTTTCCAGAGATAGCCAATAACACAAATTAGAATGCCAATAATAGCATCTACAAAAATACCAAAATCCATAGTTAATTACCCTCTCTCTTTCTTGGAATGCAAAGCGCATTAATGTAACTGCTTCCTGCAATTACCTGCACATTATTTTGTTTTGAAATTTTAGTTGCGTATTCTATGCAAGTATCTAGATCTGAAAATGCTATTTCTGAAACTTGTTGATTATTAATAAAAACCAACAGCACCCAAAATAGTTTTATGCGGTTGCTCCATACAAATCATTAAATGAAATTGTACTTGATGAAGGTACGCCAGTGTTTACATTGCTTGTTCGGTTTTGAACAGAAGTTATACTGCCTTGTGCTAGACTAGAAGAAATAGCTGTATTTTCTTGTTGAAACTGTGCGCCACCACCATTTACTTGGTAAGCTAAATGTGTTGCACCTATTTGGCTAGAATGTATTGCCCCTGAGAAACTTTGATTAGAAGTAACTGTTGCATTTGTATTTACGCTATATGCGTGTGATGCTAAATAATTTCCAACTCTTGTTCCACTTGAGTTTGAAAAGAATATATTAGTAGCACCTCCTGCAAAACCACCAGTGTTTGCTACAGAAATAGTAGATAAGATGCTAGAGTTTGTTGCTACTGTATCACCAGAAGCAAGCGTTGTTGGAAGTGCAACTGTTGTTATTGTATTATATGAGCCATTTTCACCTAAAGAACCGCCACCTGATGAAGCACTCTTTGTTATTGTACCACCAGAGTTGCTTGTAGATGTAGAAGGCACTTCACTGCCACCCCTGTACAAATCGCTCATTGATATTGCACCAGATATACCAAATTCAGTTCGCATATCATCCATGCTTATTGCACCACTACTTTGAAGAGTCATAACAATCACAACTTTGTTTTAATATTTCTACTTCTTTTTTTAGATCTTTAATTGCTTCAATAAGAACGCCAACTAAATTTCCATAAGCAACTGATTTATATTCACCATCCTCTACAACTTCTGGTATTACTTTTTCTACTTCCTGCGCAATAACTCCCATGCCTTTTTCTGCACTTTTTGTATAAGTAACACCTCTTAAATTCATTACTTTATCTAAAGCATTTTCTATTGTTTCTACGTCTGTTTTTAATCTTTCATCTGAAAAAGCTGTAATATTACCAGAAGCAGTTATGGTTGTAGAAGCAGTTATTGCACCAGTAACAGCAAGAGTAGATCCATTATAAGTTAAATTAGCTTCAGCTTCTAATGTATCAGCAGTGCCACTGCCTGTTATAATTCTATTATCAGCATTATTGTTAATAGTTGTTAAAGTAACTGTTCCAAAAGATAATGCGCCAGATCCATCTGTTTTTATAAATTGATTAGGACTGCCATCAGACGTTGGATAAGTTAAACCGCCAATTGTTGCATTCGTTATTGTTGCACCTGTCATAACTGGTGATGTTAAGGTGCTTGCTCCAGTATCCATATTTTTTAACAATGCACCTAACGCCCTAAGAGCATTATTAATATTTGATGGCGCAGTACCTTCACCTATATCAACACCATTGATATCTGTATTAGATCCTGCGGTAGCTGAAAAACCTGCTATTGTTGAAATTGTCATTTATTTGCTCCTTAATATATTTGCAACATATTTTTATTTTTGGGTGGGTGTTGTAAAGGCGTATCAACAAATGTATCTAGCAAACCCCCATAACCTCTTTCAATTGGGTAATCTATCAATCCTCTATTAATTTGTTCAAAAGGATATTTAGTTTTTTTAAATGGACTTTCTACAGTTGTTAATCTTGGGTCATTCCCCATTCTTGCAGTAATTGCTCTTGCTTCAACTTCACCTAAAGAATCTTTGTAAATATCAAAAAGCAACCCTTTCGCTCCTGCTTTGTCGTAAATATCAACTTTGTTTAACAGGTCACCTGCTTTTTTATCTTTTTTTATAGCTTCGTTAAAATTTTGATATCCTACAATTTTAGGGTTTGCTTTTCTTTCTAGTTTTTTTATTTGGGATTGAATTTGCTTTCTATCTTTATAATTTGATAAAGTTTGTTCAACATTTTTTGGTCTGTATAAATCAGGAATTTTACCATATTTTTCTTCAAATTCTAAGTTGTATTTTTTAAGATTTTGATCATGGATGTATTGGAACGCTTTGTTCATCCATTTATCTCTTTCAACACTTTTTCGTTTAGGAAATTTTCCTAATTTGTTAATAATTTCGCTACCATATTCGTACCAATCAGATTGATTAAACAACAATCTTGGTTGCAGACCATAATCTCTTGTTGCAAGGTCTTTAAGTTTTGCAAGATAATCAGCTTGATATAAAGGTGTTAGTTGTTTTTTAATTTGTTTATAATCTAAATAATCATCTGTATTATTGGACTGAATATCACTTAAAAAACTTTTGTGTTTTTTTAACGTATGTTTTATTGCATTAACACTTGTATTTGTTCCACTAGCAAATCCTTCTTTATCTTGAATCCAGTGTTGAATTTCATGTAGTAAAGTCTTTTTAATTTCATTTTTATTAACGGCATATTTTTCATCTGTTGATGCTTTTACAATTTCTTGACCTTTTTCGTTTTTACCCATTTTATAATAAAAGTAAGGTGTATTTATAGAAATAGTTTTTCTTGAAGGGTCATACATTCCTTTATGACTAGCATTAACATCATTGTAAAAATCTACTTTTATATCTTTTGCATCTGGGTAGGCTTTATAAAGTTCATCATGTTTTAAAATATTTTTTAAAGGCTGTTGTGCAATTTTATAATTAATATCATCAGCAAGAATAGTAGTTTCAAAAGCCATATCTTTAACTGTTTTTAAATTAAGCACAGATTTTTCATCAGGAATTTCAAACCTAATTTTTTCATCTGGGAGTTGAAATAACCCAACCCCATATTTTTCATTTGTTTTATCAAAAAATTCTTTTTGATTTGTATAACCTCGCCAATCTTTACTTTCTTCTAATAAACCTTGCACTTCTTTTTGTTTTTCCAACATATCTTTTGTTAATGAAAGTCTTAAATTATCCGATTTATCCATTAGTAGTTTTATTTCGCTAGATGGTTTTGCAATTTGATTTAAAGGCTTATCAACGTCAGACCATATTTTATAATCATCAATAATTTGTTGCTCAGTTTTTATTAAATCATCTACTTTGTCTAAATTTTTTAAATTAGGCGGATAAGTTTTTGCTCTACTGCCTGCGAACATCCCAATTGAATTTTTTGGCGTTCCTAACAAACCAGAACCTGTATAAGCTGTTCCGCCTGCTAAAAGTCCTAAATTATTTATTTCATCAATTGCCTGCGAACTTAGTTTGCCATCAACTGGAACAAACTTATTGCTAACTGGTCTATTTTGATTAAAAATAAAATTTGTTAATGGAATAGTACCTTCATCAATAGTGCCACCTGCCATTTTTCCAGATTCAAGCAAACCGCCACCTAAATCTCCTAATCTAGATAACATATTAGGCAATGCTAAACTAAGGAAGCCTAAAGACGATGAATAAGGCATATTTTGTTGCGCCATATTAAATCCTAATTATTCTGTTGTTCTATTGCTGATAAAGGTAATTGAACTAAACCTTTTCTGATCATATTTCCTAATTGTGGTATTTGATTTGCAAATTTGTTAATGCCTGCCATACCGCCTTTTGTGTAAGCCAAAGAAGGTATTGCGCTTAAAAGCATTAAAGGTAAACTTCCAGTTGTTACACCAGTTCCACCAGTTAACATTCCTGCTGTTAATAATCTTTCAGCCGTACCAGAATTAGGTACTTTTGAGCCTAGCACTCTTTTGCCTGCACCTGCTATATCACTAAATGGCATTTCAGCCATTGAAGATACTTTCTTGCCTTTAGACAGGTCTGCACCTTGTACTGCACTTACTAATTGGTTAGGAGTAAAAAAATCATTTTGGTTTTGACTTTTTACAGTTTTTTCTAAAATCTTATACATAGAATATGATTGATCAGTTGCTGTTAATTTAGCACCAACTTCTGGATCTACTTGTTTAATAACATTTTTAATTTCTTGTTGAACTTCTTTAAGCGTACTAGCAATTAATGCATCATCTGGACTTGAACTTTTATTATATTTAATTATTCTTTTACCTAAATTGCTGTATGCCCTTTTTAAATTTTCGCCTGTAAGCTGTCCTGTTTCATTATATTTTAATAAAAATTTATTTATTTCATTTTCAGCTTTATCAAATAATGGATCATCAATTTTAGCACCAATAGAATTTAACAATATTTCATCTACATTGTTTGTAAGGATTTGAGTGGCATTTGCATCTAATGTAACGCCCTCTAATACATCATCATATTGTTTAGAAATCTTGTTTGCTACAATCTTTAATGCATCACCGCCCATTTGCGTAGCATCATCTAATTTTTGCCCAATAGGTGTTAATGCATCATTAAAAGCAATTTTATTAAATGTTTCAAATTGCCTTGACCTTGCACCTCTTGGAAGGCTTCCAATTAAAGGTATACTTTCAAATGCATTCTCAAAAAATGTTCCTGCTTTACCTGTCAATTGCCCTAAAGTTAAATCCATACCCTTACCTTTAAGCAACCCTAAGTCTGATATTCTTTGTGTAATATTTCCAAAAGCACTTGGACTTAATGCGTTTATAACTTTATTACCAACTGCGCCTAAAGGTGCGCCAAAAATTGCACCGCCTAAAGCACCTTCACCCCTGTCTTGCAAATTGCCATCAGCCACTCCTGATCCATATATTGCGCCCTGAGTTGCACCAGTTACTGCACCTCTTTGCGCTGTTCCTGCACCGCCCATTATTTTGCTAATTAATGGAGCAAGTCTTGCTGTTGTAGCTGAAGTACCTGCTAATCCGCTTGTACCGCCTGTAAATGGAGATGCTAACAAACTTCCCATAAATGGTAGCATTGCACCACCCACTTCAGTACCTAAAGATGTTTTAGGAAATTTATCCTGAAAGCCACCAATTTGCTCTCTTTCACTTTCAAGAATTTTATTATAATCACCGCCTAACAATGCTCCTGCTCCTGCAACAAGTTCATCACCATAACCAAAAGTTAAACCTTGCCCTGCGGATCTAGCTACATTTGTAGGTGTAAGATTTCCTATTTTTTGATTTTTTTGCTGAAACTCCTCAACAGTAAAACCTTGTAATCTAATAAATTTGTCAATAGCTGATCTAGGCGCACCACCATCAATTAATTTTAAAACATCTTTCCTTGTTTCTAAAAAAGATCTAGCCATTACTTATCCTCTTTATCTAATATTGTTGAAATTATTTGATCATCACTCATTTCAGAAAGATCAGTTAGATTTTGATTTGTAGTTGTTGCGCCTGTAATTAAATTTGTAACCACAACTTCTGGGCGTAAATTATTTGCTTCAGCAATTTGCCTGTAAGTCATTTCTCTTTGTTTGTGCGTAGCTAATTCAGTTCTATACAATTCTTCAGATTGCCTTAAAAAATCTGCTCTTTGCGGAGCAGTCATTCTTTGACCATCTTTTGCTTTATTGTAAATACCAGTTATAACATCACCCCAACCTTTAGCATTTTCAACATTAGCAAATTCGCCTTCTCTAACTGTAGAAGTTGGATCTAATACTTTCATAAAAGCAAAGATCATTGCCATATCACCAGAAGCTGTGCCGTTAGCACTTGATCTAATTTTATTTATTGAAGAATTAATTTTAATAAATTCTTTACTGGCTTGCATAAATTCTTTTCTTAAACTTGCTTCCTGACTAATTTGTGTTTTGGAAATTCCTGCATCAGCATCTACACCGCCAATAGGCACTACTGTACCATCAGGTAAAACTTCAAAAAATTGATCACCTGCCTGCCTAATATCTTTTTCATATGCGCCAGTATAATCTTGCATAGCTTCACCAATATTACCTATTGTTGCGCCAATTCCTCTGTTTGTAACTCCAACTTGAGGTCTTGATAATTGTGCCAGTTTTGAAGCAAATTTTAAATTAGCCATTCTTTGCTGTTGATTTTGTGGATCTACAAAAGACATAGCACCACCTAATAAACCGCTTCCAATACCTTTTAATCTATCGCCCATAGTCATAGGCGGTGCTTCATAAAATGGTTTTGATACAGGCGTTGGAATGTTACTAAATTTTGGTTTTTGCAATGGATTTGGAGCAAAATCTAATTGATTTAGCAAAGTTGGATCAAACATCCCATCACTTAATGAAGAAGAAGATGGCTTTGGTTGTGGCGTATTTACGTTTGATTTAGGTTGGCTATTTTCCCCAGAATTTAAAAAAGGCAATATTTTAATAAGTTCTGCAAGGTTATCTAACATATTTGACATTATTACACCCCAAAATCAAATGGATTTAAAAAATTAAATGGATTGCCAGAACCAATATTTGCTAACATTAATAAAGTTGCCAACGCCTGACCGCCACCATCACTGCTTACTGGCTGTACAACTTCACTTCCAAAAGTGCCTTTATTAATTAAATCTGCATACTCATTTAGAAATGCAAATGGATTAGATTGTTCTGCGCTGTAACGTCTTACTGCATCATTAATATCAGCCTGATCATAGGCTTCACGCTCTTTACCAACTCCTGCTAGTACATTGTAATCTTGATATGGAATTGCTGATAATGCATCTGCCTGATTTAATAATCCATTTTGTATTGCCCTCTCATTCGCATAATTTCTATAAGCAATATCCTGCCCTGTATCCGCCATGCTATCAGTTAAAGTATCTTCTGCCCTGTTTCTTGCCTGCGCATATAAACCAGAACCTAATCTACCAGATCCTGCAAACTGGCTATCAATAGATGGCGCAACTGAAGTATTAAAATTTTCAATCATAGGGTTTGTAGCATTTGCAATCGCACCTTGAAGATATTGATTGTCACCTGACAAAAAATCCCCTTTTAAAGTAGACGTAGCCAAGTCAGTTAATGGCTTTGTCATTGGATTGCCTGCCATTGCGATATCTCTAATGCCAGATAAAGCTGTTTGCGTTTCTGGTGATGCGCCTGCGACAGTAGAACTTGGATAATAAGCTGACTGCCCCTGATTATAAATATTACCTGCCTGCCCTAATATGCTTTCTAAATATGGCTTTGCATATGCAGGGGGTTGCGTAATAGTTGTTTGCGATGTTGGATTGCTTCCGCCTAAACTCATGATTTTATAACTCCTTTGTCAGCACTACGGCTTCTTTTTTGTGATCTTGAAACACTTTTTCCCATCCTTTTCTTCCTAATATTTCGATTTTTTTACAGCCTTTACGTTTTGCCCATATCTGTATTTTTGGATAAATATCTAACAATTCATCCATCTTGCCACCTGCCCACCAAATCCTGCATGATTTGTATTTTGGGTATCTGACAATTTCTAAAATTCCTGCACTGTCTTTAAGAGCCACTAAAAAAGCGTGTCCGCTTACTAGCATTCCAAAAATATCTAAAAGAGAATGTGTCTTATGAATGTCAATTGCAGGTCTTAAAAATTCCGCGCATCTTAAATATTCAACACCTAATTTAAGAGGGTCTTTTTTACTGACAATCATGTGTAATTTAAAATTCTATTTTTCTTTTTCTTTTTTGCAGTTAATTTAGCTTTTTCAAATTGCGCATCAGTCGGTGCATTTTTGTTATTTTTATTTAACATTTTTTCACCAGATCCTTGTTTTATTCTTTGTCTTTTTGCATGAATATTTCGATACAATGACATTATACTCCTACCCTTCTTATAGCTATTTTGTGTGATTCACCGAATGTTTTTCCTGCTCGCATTAGCCTTTTCATTTCCGCCATATGCTTATTAGTGTGATGTACTTTGTGTCGTGCAAGTGCTTGCTCTTGCCTAGCAGTCAATTTTTTTTTCATGGTTATCCTAAAATTATATATGAGAAAAGTCTGGTATTAGAATTGTTAGCATGGGTTATAGTAAAAGTTTGTTTTGCCTGAGATGATACAAACATAGTACCGCCATATAATTCTGTAGCTGAAGCAGAACTTTTTGGCATAAAAATAATAACACTGTCAGCACTTGCTCTTAAATCAGATACTACTGTACTGGTTGCGCTGTTTGTTAAAGTTATTGAACCAGTAGCGTTGATTTTTCCTTCTACTAGATTGTTTACTACTTCACTAATTTGTCTGGCAGTACCGCCCATAAAAGGCAACTTCCTAAAATTAAAATTTGCCATTAACGCATTCCTAATGCATTTACTTCAAAATCTAATCCTTGTAATTCATTCCAACTACCAGAAATATTTATTTTTGCCCTGTGATATTTTCCTCTAGATCTTATAGGTGCAAAGCCTACAGAATTAACACTGGAAGCAGTTGTAAAACTTACACTGTCTTGCGTATTATCTCTAGATGCAACGCTTACTGTAGGTGTTCCGCCACTATGAATAGGAAATACTTTATTAACCATTGTGTGCTTACCTTTCGACAATTCCTGTTCTGCCGATATAATTTCACCTGCTAAAGTTGCACCGCCAAAAGTCTGTATCTTTTTATCTTTTACCGCGCCAAAGAAATATGAACCGCCTTTATAAACTGCGCTATCTAATGACGATGGAAGCGCATCAATACTGGATGAAATGTTATCTAACTGTTCTAATGTGTAGCCTGTAGAAAAAAGCGGTACTAATAAATCACAAGCTACTTCCAAGTAAGACCATTTATCAACAGCATAATTATAAACCAATATTTTATCTGGCGTACTGGTTGTAGAATCATTGCTTGTAAAAGACCATAAAACTATCTGGTTTTGCGGATCTGAAGCGCAGGTTAAATCTTCTTTATAAGCCACATTAAATTGCTCATAAAACCATCTATTAACTCTTTCTGCGCCAATATTTTTAGAGCCATTACCATCAAACATATAAAAGCCATCATCTGATAAATAAAACACATTATTTCCAATGGCTGTTACAGAACCATCTACTGCACAACCTCTTTGAGTTTCAACAGCATCAAATTGCCAGACTAATGGTGAACCAACAAAAGTACATCTAAATATTCCACGCTCACAAAGTATTGTTCCATATTCACCGCCTACAATACCCTGCACTTTTCCATAGCCGTAAAGATCTTGAAAATCAGATAATGTTGTAGCAGATACTGCCCAAGAAGTATCATTACCTAAACCAGACCATCTAACCCTGTTTGATACATTCCCATCAACGCCATCATTCGTATTGCCTACCATGACAAAATCCCTGATAGTCGCAATGTATTTTGCTTTTGGAGCATCTGCTGATAAATCAGAATAAAGTCCAGAAGCGTTAGAAGTTATTTTTTGAATATTATCATTATAATTTGTAGCAATTACTCTTTCACCAAATTGCGTAAATCGCCATTTATTTCCTGTGCCAGTTGAATATCCACCAGATTTAGATATATCTGTTAATGAACTATCAGCAGAATTAAACTTATAAATTTTGCCACTATCTCCTGCATAAATAGCTGTATTATCATCAAAATCTTTTGAAGCGTATGCACCTAATATTTTATTAGTTGCTACACCAGAGTAAGGTGAAAGACCATTAAAAGATCTATAACCATCAGCGGAAGGAATGCAATTTTTTGCCTGTATAACGCCTTTGTTTGCTGTTTCTGGTTGATCTGGCAACCATTGACCAAAACTTATCATTGCACACCCCAATTTTCATTATTTTGCGCCTGATTATTCCATGATGGATTAGCAGGGTTGTTATTTGTCCAACTAACTGAATTGTCAGTTGTATTTGTCCAAGTGACAGCGTTATCTGTGCTGTCTGTCCATGTAACATTTGTGTCAGTTACATCTATCCATTTTTCACCTAAAACTTCAGATACAGATGTGCAAATAGCATTGCCATTAAGTGAAGCTGAACCTAAAGTAATTATAGGTGATAAAGATGTAGCTGTTGCAGTTCCATTTGCTGTTAAAAGAACTCTAATTTCAATTTGATTAAGACTTGTACTTGCATCGCCTGTAATAGATGTACTTGCATTTAAAACTTTTAAAGCATTATTTGATGTACTTGCATCTCCAGTGACACTTCCAACACCAGTAAAGATACCAAATGCATTATTTGTTGTACTTGCATCACCTGTAATAGATGCAGTCGCATTTCTTATTCTAACAAAACCATCAGCAATAGTTGCGCTTGCGCTTACAGATGCACCGCCAAATAAAACCCTGATTGCTTCACAGCTTGTACTTGCATCGCCTGATATTGATGCACTTGTAATTAATACCTTTAAAGCATTATTAGTAACACTGGCATCACCTGATAAACTTGCACTAGCCGTTATTTGAACAAAGCCAGTTGCAATTGGCTTTTCACCTAAACTAAATACAGAAAGCATTTTTAACTCGGCTTAGTTGGAAATGTCACATTATCTAAATCTTCAGCTTTTGTAATATCTCTTAAATCTTGCCTATACTTTCTCCAAGCAGTCGCATCGCCACCATTGTCAACGAGAGTGTTTATTTTATGGTCAGCTTCTAATAAGAGTGGCTCTCTTTGCATTCTAATTAAATCTAGTTTTTGTTGTTTTTCTAATTCTGGAAGTGCATCATTATGCTCTTTGGTTTTTTTATTTTCTTCAGCTTCTTCTTCATCAGTTAAACTAACTTCTTGTACACCATTTATTCCTATAACTGCTTTTTTCATAATTTAAACAACCCCAAAAACTCTGTAATCTGCACTGGCAATATTTCCTGAACTTAGATAAAAAGTAAAATAATTAAGAGGAACATCTCTAGCATCGCTCCAATACAACATACCCTGAAATTGAGTAAGAGATTGCCACATTGGGTAACCACCAAAGTTCATACCTTCAGCAAGTAAAAGTTTGTAACAAGTTGTGCTACTTGCATTTGGTAACATAATATTGAAAAATGCATTCTCACCATTTGCATTGCCAAATTTATTATAGGTATTAGCATTTAAAACTATCTGAGTATTACTTGAACTAGTTGTTGCAGTCATACCTGAGTTATAGGTAGCATTATAATACCCACCAACCCAGTCACCTCTGTAGCGATAATTACTTACAGTAGTTGGTGAGTTATTAATTCCAAACTTAATATAACCTGAGGTATTATCAGTAGCTGACTTCAAATTTCTTAATTCTATTCTGTACCCAATAAAATCAGTTGTTATAATTGTATTGTTAAAATCTATTGATGCTACATCACTAACACTACCACTAGCGATTAGTAATTCGCCTACAGTACCACTGGCATTAGGTAGTTTGATAGTCCTGTCGGATGTTGGGTCTACAACATCTAAAAATGTTTCATTAAAATCGTTAGTAGCACCTTCAAACATGATAGTTTTTCCAGCTCGTAATTTTAATCCACCGCTATTAATAAATACATCTTCACTTCCACTTGCACTTACAGATAAATTTCCAGTTACATTTACGCCATTTGTGTTTATTCTTAACCTTTCATCAGTTCTGCTAAATGAATCGTCTACTGCACCAGAAGTTGTAGTTGAAAATGATATAGCAGTTGGATTAGCAGTAGCAGTAAAATCGGCTTCTGCTACGAATTGAATCATTGCACCATATTCATCTGCATCACCACCATCTGTATCACCAGTAGCTTTAGCACGAATCGTTCCTAGTGGTTCAGTGGCTTGTACACTAGTGTCACCTTTTTTAGAAAGGTTTAGTGTGCCACTCCTTGCACCTGTACCAGATATGTCTATAGAACCCATTGATAATATTGTTTGATAACTTGAAGTGCCAGTGCCATCAAGACCTGCACCTATTTTAAGATGAGCAAGACCTGCACTACCTATATTTAAACTACTTTTACCCCCTGCCAGTGAAGTAAAACGAAAATATTCTTCTGTATTTCCAGTGCCAGTTCCATTTCCATTAATAACTGGTAAATGTATTCCCATGCTAGTGCTATTATGAGTATTATCAAAATCTTCATTAGCATCCACAGTTAATTTAGCTAACACATTATCTGCTACACCATCATCAGATTCTTCTGGTGCTTGAAATTCTAATTCACCTATTGTATCGCCATTGGCTATAGCAGTTTTTTGATTATGTAATTCAACAATAGGGTGTGAAGTAGTAAAACCTTGTACAGTTAATTTTGGGTTAACAATTACCTGAGTGTTTTTTATTAATAATGGTACAAGATCAGGTGCAGGATCACTTAAAAAATTACCCTTAACAATAAATTCAAATTGAGTGTATACACTGTGTCCAAGAATCTCACCTAAATCGTAATTATGTACACTTGTTTTTATTCTAGCTATTTTATCATTTACTGGCGCTCCATCAGCTTCGTCTGGTGCTTGAAAATGTATTTCACCTAAAGTGTCACCATCTAAAACAGTAGTGTCAGAAGTTTGTAATGTTAATATTGCACCATCAGGAGATTTAATAACGGCATCATTATTTTCATCTTTAAAAATTAATTTATCAGATGGAAGTGTGCAGAAAATATCTTTAGCACTTGTATCCGCCCAATTTACAGCTTGGTCAGTTGTCGAATTTGCTACATCTTTAGCTTGCAATATTGTAGTTCTTGCCAAAGTGTCAGGAGATGCATCAGTAAAAGTGCCTATGCCAATCTCAAAACTTGTTCCATCAGTACAGCAATAATAAGTGGTATTGCCAGTGCCAATTTCTAAAAAACCCTCAAAGCCAGTTGTTGCGCCACCTAATTGATAGGTAGCAGTTCCGCTTGTACTTGTAGTTTCTCGAACCCTATCTTTTATTATTAAAGCCATAAAATTATGATTCTGTAACTGTTAAACCTGTTGCGCTAATTTTTAATGTGTCTGTGTCTGCTATCGTCTTGCTCGCTGTTAATGCGCCATGATAAAGTAAATTTCCACTTGAAACTGCATCAAAAATTCCAAAGTGTGTACAAGTACCAAAAGCACCACCAGAAGCTGTAAATTCGATTGCGCTTGAATTGCTTGTACTGCCACCAGATGCAGAACTAAATGTTGCTACCTTTCTTGTGTAACCACTCCCAGATACTTCTGTGCCAGATCCTGCATCAGTCGGATCACTTGTAAATAATCCAACATAAACATTAGATGGCGCACTTGTTGATGAAGTACCTAAAAAATGATCAAGCACTTTTAATTCTAAATAATTTGATTTTGCCATTTTTTACCTCAATGTAATTTGTCTTTGATATGAAGAACGCATTTGCAAACGCCCCTGAGAATAAGTTGAACGCTGTTCATCGTAGCGCACACTTTCTAACGCAGTATTAAATTTTGTGTTGTAAAGTTGAGCGTTAGCCGTATCCAATAAATAATCATAGGCACTATTTAAAGCACCATATAAATAAATATCAGGACTTCTGATTAACAATGTTGTTGAAGTGTTTGCATCGCTCAAAGCATCGACATTGCCAATATAAATAATCTCCGCTGTCATTGCAGAATCTGGTTTTGGTCTTATTTTAATTTCCTGCCCAACAATAGAGTATGAAGCAGGCGTTCCAGAAGCATTAGAAGAATATTCTTGATCAAGCATATCAGGTGATAAATATGTTAGCGTTACAATAGGCGTTTGATTTAATTTTACGCTTCTAATCTGCCTTAAATCGCTAGGAAGTGATACATACTCATTGCCTGACGTTAGTGATGCTGTAGCACGTTTTTCCTGCTCCCTTGTTTCTAGTTCGCGGTTTATGCGTGCTTCTGCCAACTCAATAAACTCTGGTATTCTGGTTGTTAAGTCATCTCTTGCCAAAAAATTAGCAACAGCCGTTTTAAGTTCTGAATATGTGTTTATACTCATACCAATCTTCCGCCACTTGTTCTAAAATATTTATTGTCAGGATCTTGAAGCCATTTTTTCCAATCTCTTGGATTATCTTTAGGATTTCCAAATTTTTGTAATAATTCAAAATATAATGGCATAGGTATCTCAGCAATTTTTTGCTTATGCTTTTGAGTGTTGCCTATTAATTGATTTGGCTTCCATTCAGCTTCTTCTCTTTTTGCGCCACTTAATACAGGATCTATATTAACTTCTGTTTGAATGCCTAAACCATCCGCATCATCAGTTAAGTATGTTTTTTTGCCTGTAAGTGGATCTGAAGATAATAACTTTTTACCCATTATAAAATCCTTAAATCTAGTTGGTGGGGGATAAAAATGACACCCCTGTTAAAAATACCCCCCATAAAAGAGGGCGGATAAACCGCCCCCTTATTTTTAGTATCTACGATGTAGATAGATCAAAAACAGCACCATGTGCTTTAGGTGCTTTGATAATCAAACACCACTCAGAAAGAATTGCAAATTTAGTCGCATCGCCTGTTGGAGCAATGTCTACAGTTTGCATCATACGATTCGGAAGATGTCCGATTGAGTAATAATCAGAATCAACTAAGAAAATTTCAGAGTTGTTTGCTGATCTATCAACAACGGCTGATAATTCACCAAAGTCTGTGAGGTATATAGAAGCTGAACCTATAATGCTCATTTCTTTAGCTGAAGTCATATGCAATTCATTGGATACGACTGAGCCAGAAGAAAGATCACTAAAAGCGACTTTATTACTTGGACTTAGAACAAGCATATCTGGCTTGCCACCATCATCAAATGCTGACTTCATAGCATTGTCGATAAGTGCTAAAGATAACGCTCTATCATTACCAGATAAAGTAGCTGTATCAGAACCATCACCAGTAGCAACTGCTGAAGTTGTTCCTGCTGTTGAAAAATCAGCGTTAGTAATCCAAGTGATTAAACTTGCTGTCTTTCTAGGATCTGAAGCAGATCTTGCAGTGTTAGAATAAAGATACTTATTTATATCTCTACGCTGTTCAAGTCCTTTTATTACTTTCACATCATTTGTATTCGCCTTAGTTCGCTAAACTAAAACCGATCTTACGATCTGCTATATATTACTATATAGATTAGACTATATCACATCCGCTAATTGCGGATTGGTGCGCTTCCACTAGGCTTCTAGTGTACTCCTTTCGGATAGTCGTTGCTCCTTCCTTTTTCAAGGCTTGGATCAGGATTATCCCCAACATCATTTGGTAGGACTTCCCCTGAGTTCACACCATTTATACTGCGCTAGTGTAAAGTTAACGCAGTTTCTTTATCTCTACCTGCTTTGTCCACCACATCGAGTGTACCAGAAATTGATCCTGCATTAGCAGAAATCTGGCAGTAATTGCCAAGTCTGGTTGTTGCAGTTGGGTTAACATAACTGTAATCAGCACCTTCATTCTGGTAGTTCGTTGCACTAGCACTTGCTAATTCTTGAACTTGCCATTCATGGAATACGCCTTTTACGACTTCCTTTTTTGCATTTGAAAAAAGAGGTGTTTCTGATGGATCAATTTTTGAAATAATATTTGAAAGATCCTCACGCTCACCGATAGCGTTTGCGGTCTTGTAAGTTGCCATTATAATATCTCCTTATTAATAGCTATTGATTTAATAAAAGACTGACTGCATCATCAATCTTTCCAGATTTAGTAAGTTTTGCTAAAGCATTATCTTTAGCTTTGTTTGCGTAATCATTTTTAGTAGTCGGAGTTCCACTTTTTGCTTTTGTAGGTAAAGGCTTTTTCTTTTGCTTTTCTACCTTAACTTTCTTCATATTAGCTTGAAGATCATCATAGGCTTTTGCCTTCATCAAGAACCTTATGGCATCAGCAGACCCATTATCATTAAGATCTTGGATTGCCTTTTCTGTTAAACCCTGTTCAAGCATATAATTTTTAAGACCTGAAACGGCTTGATTCTTAACTACAGGATCTTGCCATGTTGGAAAGTAATCCATTAGCTTTGAATTTTCATTTTGCAAATGCTGTTGTCTGGCAAGTAACATATCGTATTGTTCCTTTTCAGCTACGGCTTTTCTTTGCTCTTGAATATGCGCTAATTGCTTTTGACCTTCTTCCCATTTAGTCTTAACCAGATTAAATCTTTTAGGGTCTAACTGTTGTGATAATTCACTCCAGTTTGGCTCTTGCCTAGCTTGCGTTAGGACTTGTTCCGCTTCTTTTAACGATTCAGAAAGTTTTTGCTGAAGTTCAAGAGTTTGACCTTGTTCTGCTTCAAATGCTCTTTTCTGTTCTGCAATTTCCTGTGTTTTTCGCGTGTAATCAGACTGACGTAATCCTCTATTTTCCCATTCTTTAGCAATCTGTTCCGCGTTCATCTTTGCTCCATCCAACTCTAGGACAAACTCAGATTCGCTTTCTTCTTGCTCTTCCTGTTCAACTTCAGTTTCTTCACCTGATTCGGCTTCCACTTCCTCAGTTTCTTCTGTCGCTTCTTCTTGAGTTGCTTCAGTTTCTTCTTCAGTTATTTCTGCCTGTGCTTCTTCAGCACCTTCTTCTTCTTTACTTACGTTATCCTCAATAGGCGTATTTTCATTTAGAAGAACTTCTACTGCATCACTTTGAGTAAGCAATCCAGTTTCATTTCCAGTTCCTTGAAATAAGTCAGGAGTATTGGACATTATAAAACCTCATAATAAATTAAATTATTTTCGTATTCCCTGCATAAATCGGTCAGCAACTTTTCCATCGTCTATACAACTCTGGATTTTTAGTTGGACTTCTCTTATTGCATTAAGTTGGTAATACGCTTCTTCCCTTCCCTTCGTATCTGAAGGAATGGAATTTCTTATTAAATCCAGTAATTCTTTTTCAATATTTTCAAAAATATTTTTAAAAAGTGGATTTTCTTTTAAACTTTTAGCATCAATACCTGTCTGTATATCTTCCCTTGCCTGCCCCTCATGCATTGTCAAGCAAGCCTTGTAATTGTTTAAATCCTCTTAAATCAATTTCTTCCTTAAAGTCACTTGGTCTAAATGCAACATTCTGCATATAAGCATTGTTAGCATCCTTAAACGCCTGTGAGTAGCTGTCAGGTGTTTGATTTAGCATATTAGGTCTTATGTAAAGTCCTTCTGGGTTTGGTGATGGCTGTGGTGCTGTGGGCGTTAATATAGGGTTTGGCATTGGCGTTGGTTGCTGTCCTGCACCCATCATTGCCATTGCAGTAGCCATTTGCTGATCACCATCATTATCTTTTCCTTCTTCAAAACTGCCAGTAAATTGATCTACTCCAAATATTGATTTTATTAATTTACTCATTGGACTAATCTCACCCATAGCCTGAGAAAAACCATAAGTAGGTGATTCATTAGCAGGCACTGGTGACTGATTAAGGTCTAAACTTTGAAACATAGATTTATTATTTCTTATATCTTGGCTTTGGTCTGCCATTCTTTTGGCTGTATTGTAATCTCCACCTGAAGCATTCCAAAATTTCATAAAATCATTTTCATATTCCGACATATTGCCTAGTGCTTGATCTGCATTAGCCTGCATATTTGCAATGCTTTGATCTGCTTGCGAATTTGAGGATAAATTGGAATTAATATTATTGGATGGCTCATAACCATATTCACCCTTTAGATCAGAATTAGTAAAAGTTCCATCAGAAAGATTAGTATTAAAAGTTACCATAAATCACCTATGCGTTTGGCAGGTTAGTAGATACTTCTCCACCGCCTGCGCTTATCTGTTGCTGTCTAAGAGCAATTTCATTAGCAATTTCTTCCCTGCGCAGTTGCAGTTTTTCCCTTGCTATTTCTCGCTCTAACTCTATTTTTAATTTCATTTCTTCACGCTTTAATTCCAGTTCCGCCTGCATCTTTCTTTCTTCCATTTGCATCTCAGCCTGCTCTTTTTGCATCTGCGCCTGCATTTGAATTTCCATAGGATTAGGTTGTGGCGGTTGTTGACCTTGCGGTTTAGGTTGCGGTAAAGAAAAGAATTGATCAGTATCTTTGAAGCCGTTCAACTCTGCCATTCTTTTTAAAGTATTTATGTACTGATCAGGTTTAACGACTTCATTTTCAACGCCTAATGTCTGCATGATTTGTTTTTGTTCTGCCAGTATGACAGCCAGACCGCGCATCTGTTCATCCTCAGAGCCACGCCCAAGTCCAACTTCTACCTGTAAATCGAATTCACTATCCCACTCAGTCGGATCTATAGGAACAAAATCATTTCTTAATCTTATGATACGTTTCTGGTTTGAATATTTTGTAACAAGGTGAAAGATACCTTTAAACAAATCTTTTACGCCAGTTTCTGCAATTGTTCTGGCATACATTTCAATTTTAGATTGTGCGCTTTTAATAGAATGATTCACTGCGCTTGCAGTCGTTGATTGTAACGCTTCTGCATCTAAACCCATAGAAGCCTTACTCATGCCTGTTCTTTCTTCTTTTACCTTATCAATTTCTGCCATAAGAGGTAAAATCTGATTACCAACCGCAGGAACATTTAAAGGCTGTACTGCACCCATCTGGCGCACCCTGACAACTCCGCCTGCCACATTATCTAATAAATCATCAAAATTTACAGCACCTTCGACAGCCTGAACTCTGGCATTATTGACTGCATATGTATTGTCTAGATATTGCCTTAAAAGAACAGACTTAATTCTTTGCAGGTCATGCGTTAAATCATAAATAGATCTGCCTACCATCCTGTGGGGCATCAGTATAGGTGATATGATAGCAAAAGGTATCTGATCACATGGCATGGTTTTTAAAATATAACTTGCTTCATGTCCGATAGCGCAGACTTTTGTTAATTCTGCAATGCCATCATCATTCAGATCTGTCTTTAAATAAATCTCATAATAGTCAACTAACTGCATAGAAGGATCTGAAGAAATTTTTCCAGAACTAGATTCTACATCTTGGAATCTTATCTGCTTTTCATTCTCAGTTTCATCTTCATTATGCCCAGAATACTTTTCTATTTCTTCCCTGTCGTATCCCATTGCAACCAAATCTGACACAGACATTTTTGATCTGTGGCAAATAAAATGCGCATCCTCTAACGATTTCGCCCTCCTGTTAAATAAAAACTCTTCTGGCGGTACGTTATCAACTTTAATTTTTTGCGTACTTTTCTTGCGATTAATTTTAACATCATGCGTGGATGGCTGATCAATCTCCATACCTTCTGGCGTTTGGATTGTGGCTTCGGTGGCTTGATGTTCGACAATTGTGACATCTGGATTGCTCGTAAGCAGGCTATACTCATCATCGGTTAAATCTACATACTCCTCTTCTGTTGTATCCTCTTTTTCATCTACATAAAACTGCACAACGCCCATACGATATAAAAGGCTATCTTTTAACCAGTTATAAAAAATTCGGAACGCATCATTGTCATTATTAATAATAAAATTAACGTAATCTGTAGCCTGTTTAGCTTTCGGTTCATCTTCTGAAGTCCTGCCAACAAAACGCACATAATCATCACCGCTTGTAAAAATACGCAATAATGATGGCATAATGCTATCAATTGTGTCAGCTACAACTGTATCAACTACATTAGATTTACCATCTACTTCATTGCCAAATGGC
>VMHT01144946.1_pt1 | contig 31712 bp, 38 predicted proteins | sample 4693611 | NCBI WGS metagenome assembly VMHT01 (sample SAMN12280063, study PRJNA550983) | marine metagenome | isolation source: seawater sampled from same location over 5 years 0.02-0.2 micron viral filtrate | place: USA: collected off the coast of southern California halfway between the port... ...
ACGCAGACCACGACAGCTATTCGTATAGCTAGTGCCGTTTCTGAAGCTGACTTTCTGTTTGTTCAGTCTGCAAACGGAAATGTAACTAAGGTCGGCGTGTCTACTCTGGACTTTAACTTTACCCAGACTAGCACAGGCAACATAGTTTTATCTGGCTCGTCTGGCATAGAGTTTGTATTCTCGCAAGACACTGACGGGATTCTTGTAAGATCTGCTGTAGCAGAACTTGTTGCCTCCTTTACGCAAACAACAGCAGCTAGTCTTGTCGCGTCAGGTGTTAGTAGCATGGAGTTCTTGTTTGTAATGACAACAGACGGTGGTTTGTTGTGGGTGCCGATTGATCCCGGTGGTACACCTAACTGGTCGGCAATAAGTCATACGGGCGACTCGTGGACAGAAATCAATGCTGGTGGTACAGTAAACCAGTGGACAGAAGAGGTGGTCTAGATGGCTAGTACATACACAGTAAACAGTGGGATAGAAAAACCCGGCTCCGGCGAACAGTCGGGTACATGGGGCGATACCACTAATACAAACTTTGACATCATAGACCGCGCACTCAACGGCGTTGGTGCGATTACCTTGTCTGGTACAACCCACACGCTGACAACCTCTGATGGTTCTTTGTCTGATGGTCACTTTAAGGTTCTTGTTCTTGGCGGCTCACCTAGCGGAACCAACACGATTACCATAACCCCGAATGATCAGGACAAGATGTTCCTTGTTCATAACAACACGGGTCAGTCCGCAATATTTAGTCAGGGTTCAGGGGCAAATGCTACAATACCCGCAGGTGATTTCTCTTGGATTTTTGCTGACGGTGCGGGTTCAGGTGCGGCAGTAACGCTTGCTACTGTGGACACGGCGCAGCTTGCAGACAGTTCGATTACATCAGCTAAAATAGCAGATGGAGGCATTGCCACCGCAGATATTGCAGACAGCGCCATTACCTCTGCAAAGATTGCTGATGGTACGATTGCCACTGCTGACATTGCAGATGATGCTGCGACATCCGCTAAAGTAGCCATTGATGTACAAACAAAATCTGGCACGGCAAGTGTCACTATGTCAGCAACGGCGGTGCAGACATTTATTAAACATTCTGGCACAGGCACTTTATCTATTGGTGCAGGTCAGTATGACGGTCAAACAGTTAACATTGGATCAGTAGGAACCATGACGCTTTCGTGGCACGGTTCGTCAAAGGGCGTTAGTCTTGGCAACCAAGCCAAACTAGCTAGTGGTGTTTACGATTCAAGTGCAGGGTACTGGTTCTTCAGTGAAACAGTGACATCATAATATGCTTGTTGCAAAAGGACTTTCAAAGATTAACCTAACCTCTGGAGGTGATGTATCTTCAGTCGCAGGTAATTCGTATGCGTTGCCTGTGCAAAAGATAGAGGTTACTTCGTCCTTTACTGGCGTTATCACCATACCTAACAATGATAATCACGTTATTGTTGATTTGGAAATTGGTAGCAACGATATTGGGGGTAATGGCTCAACACCTATCGTGTACAACAACTCTAACAGTGTAACACTTCGCCTGTCTGGGTCTGGCAAGATAGGTTCAGGGACAATATCTAGCGGGTCTTTTGTCGCTAAAACCACAGATTCAACAGTTGCCTTTACCGACAGCTTCGTGCCTTTCGCTAGTTCTGACAGTAAAGATTACACTTTGCCACAAACCACAAAGAGCAAAGTGAATGGACTATCTACTTTTGTCACCACAACAGATGCCGTGGTAAGGACAGGTGGATCAGCCTCAACAGATGGAGCAGGCACAGGCACATATACCGTAGCTCAAACAGGGCGCGTATACTTCATCGTTCAGGGTGGTGGTGGAGGCGGTGGAGAATGGTATGGTCGTGGCCCCGGTGGAGGTGGCGGCGGTGGCGCTTATGGATATTTTAATAGTTTAACTGCGGGAGTATCCGTTAGTGTTGCTTATGGAGGTTCTGGTTCTGGCAATGGCGCTGATCCTGCGGGGGGTGGTAGTGGCTCTACGCTTTCCATAGGTGGAACTACTTTGGTTACAGGCGCAGGTGGCGGTGCAAAGTATAACGGTAATGGCGGAGGTGGTGGCGCAGCGACTGTTGTAACTAATAACGGCACATACCCCATAACAAGCACCACAGCTAGAAACGGCACAAGTGGTGGTGGAGATGTTTTAAATGGCGGCACTGGCAATGGTGGGCAAGGATGGTTTACTCAAGATGGTGAGGATGACTACAATTGGCGCACTAACACCGTAAACGCTAACCCCGGCCAAAAATGGATCTCTGGCACAAACCACGGTTGGGGTGACGGTGGTGGCGGAGGGTACTCTCAAAACAAAGGTGGTAACTCTGGCACACCGGGGATTGTATTTCTATGGCAAAATTCTTACACAGTTACAAATGCGGGTGATCCGTATTATCCAGCGGTAAAGGCTTTCGGTGGTTCTGGTGTAACAACAAATGCACAAGGAACACCAAGCGCTGGCATTTCACTTAGCGACTTTTCTGGACAGTACACAAGAGCGGAGCTTTCATAATGCCTTTGACTAAGCTTCAGTTTAGACCCGGCGTAAACAGAGAAGTTACCTCGTACAGCAACGAGGGCGGCTGGCGTGATGGTGACAAGATTCGCTTTCGTTTTGGCTACCCTGAAAAGATTGGTGGTTGGGAGAAGTACGCCTCGTCAACGTACCTTGGCTCTGCCCGTGCGCTGCACAACTGGATTGCGCTTGATGGCTCTAACTATCTTGGTATCGGCACTAACTTGAAATACTACATTGAAGAGGGCCAATCTTTTAACGACATCACACCTATACGTTTAACTACAAGTGCAGGTGATTGCACGTTTGCCGCAACAAACGGCAGTGCGGTTATTACAGTAACAGACTCCAGTCACGGCGCAGTCGAGAACGACTTTGTTACGTTTTCTGGTGCGGCAAGCCTTGGAGGCAATATCACTGCGGCTGTGTTGAACACAGAACATCAGATCACACAGATTGTTGACGCCAATAGCTACAAGATTACGGCGTCTGCTACAGCTAGTGGCTCTGATAGTGGCAACGGTGGATCTAGCACTGTTGGTGCGTATCAAATAAATGTGGGTCTTGATACCACGGTTGGCGGTACAGGTTGGGGTGCAGGCACATGGGGCAGAGATGGCTGGGGTGATGCGGCGTCTAGCGGTCTTGTCACAACCACGCAGATCAGGCTGTGGTCACATGATAACTTTGGTGAAGACCTACTTATCAATCCCCGTGATAGTAACATCTACTATTGGGACAGAAGCAACAACCTGTCTACAAGAGCGATTGAGTTGTCCACACTTAGTGGGACAAAGACCAGCGTTCCACAGATTGCAAAGCAGGTTCTTGTCTCTGATCAAGATAGGCATGTTATTGCTTTTGGTTGCGATGCTTTGAACGCAAGCAATACAGCTAACCAAGGCAACGGCACACAAGACCCGCTGCTCATACGCTTTTCTGATCAAGAGAACCCCTTAATCTGGTATCCGGCGGCAACCAATACAGCAGGAGACTTGCGCCTTGGATCAGGGTCTACCTTTGTACAGGCCGTTGAAACAAAGCGTGAGATACTGGTGTGGACTGACACTGCCCTCAGTTCCATGAGGTTTATCGGTCCTCCGTTTACTTTTGGCATACAGCAGCTTGCCTCTAACATTACAATAGCTGGGCCAAATGCTGCTGTTGGTACAGAAGATGTTGTGTACTGGATGGGTATTGACAACTTCTACATCTATGCGGGTCAAACACAGCAGCTACCTTGCTCTGTAAAAGACAAGGTGTTCCTTGATTTCAATCAAAGTCAGAGAGACAAGGTCATAGCTGGGGTTAACTCTGAATTTTCAGAGGTTGTATGGTACTACCCTAGTTCTAGCAGTTCTGAAAATGACAGATATGTTATATATAACTACGCTGAAAAGGTCTGGTACTTCGGTAACCTTGCCCGTACCGCATGGTTAGATCGTGGTGTAAGATCTTTCCCATTAGCGGCAGGTAATCAATACCTGTATAACCATGAACTTGGGTACGATGACGATGGGTCAGCTATGAATTCGTACATTGAATCCTCACCTATGGACATCGGTGATGGTGACAAATTTACATACATAAACCGTGTAATTCCCGACATTACCTTTGACGGATCAACAAATCTTAGTAGCCCACAAGCCACTTTTACCGTAAAGTCCCGAAACTTTCCGGGGGCTGGGTTTGATAATACAGCAGCAGGAGACACAATACGCACGGCTGCTTCGCCCGTTGAAACGTTCACAAACCAGTTGTTCTTGCGGTCCCGTGGTAGGTCTTTTGCTTTACGAATAGAGTCATCTGCGCTAGGCGCGAGATGGAAGCTTGGTAGCCCACGCATAGATATACGACAGGATGGTAGGCGCTAATGTCATCTAATCAGATTGCACCACCAAGACTGCCGGAAGCACCGACAGAGTATTCGGTTCAGTATATGTCTGATTTAATTCGTTCTCTTGAGTTGTTTATAGCACAAGAACGCAACCCCGGAGAGTTACGAGGCACTAAGATTACACTAACTAATTTGCCTACAAGTGCCACAGGTTTAGAGACAGGTGCGCTGTACAATGACAGTGGAACTGTGAAAATAGTGACATAAAAACATTTTACCCGTATAATTGTACTGGTTTATGAGGGAAAACCCATGGGACTCAATCTAGGAAAGCTTATAAAGCAAGCAGCGCCTATAGCTATAGGGGCTTTTGCACCGGGAATGATGCCTGCTGGGATGAACCCTTTTTTAGCTTCGGCTCTTGCTTCTGGCATAGGTGGAGTGGCTCTTGGACAAAAACCAAAAGACGCTTTGAGATCAGCGTTACTTGGTGGCATAGCTGGCGGAGCTATGAGTAAGTTTGCTCCCGGTGCTGAACAAACAGGTATTATGCAAGGTGCTGGTAAAGCTTCAGTTACCCCTCAAACTCAAGCTGAAATAGCAATGGGAAAAGTAAATCCTCCAGCAGCCCCCGTTGCTCCCGTTGCTCCCGCAGGTACAACAATGAGCGGCAAGCTACTTGCTAAGTTTCCCGGACTTTCAGGAAGCGAAGATGACCCTAGCCTATTGTTTAACATTTTAAACTCACAGCTTGGCGAAGGTTTGGCGGCTGGACTTTTGGCGCAGCTTTTAGCTGGTGGTGATGAAGATGATCCACAATCTCTTGGCTCTTTTGAGCGCCGTGCGTTTGGTGCAGGTGGACCCGGAGGCAAGTTAGGTGGTATCAACTACATGGCAGAAGGTGGGGATCCTATGTACTTTCCGCGCCGTAATGGCGGCATAGGACCGGGCGAAGGATCAGGAACAAAAGATGATGTTCCTGCTTTGCTGATGGATGGAGAGTTTGTTATGACCCGTGATGCAGTAAAGGGCGCTGGCGGCGGGAGCCTGAACAAAGGCATAAATAACATGTATAACATGATGGACAATTTTGAGAGGATGGCGTAATGGCTACTCAAACTGTAGAACAGGTCCAGCGCCTAGCGCCGTACTTAGAAGGATTAGAAAAAAGATTACTGCAAAGTGCCTTCGGAGAGTTTGATGGCGATGAGCAAACGAGTAAAGGTCTTTTAGATACCGCTCTTAATTTGCCTCAGTTCCAAATAGCTGGTCTTGATCCGCTGCAACGACAAGCGTTAGCGGCAGCGCCACAAATGTTCGGGTCTTATGCTCCTGCTCTTAGAACTGCATTGGGACAAACAGGTGCAAGCCAATTAGCATTAGGCGCTGGATTGGGTTCTTTGATGGACCCCGCCACATCTATGGCGAGATTTTTTAACCCATTTGAAACACAAGTTGTAGATCAGACTTTAGCAGATATTGCTCGCGCAGGAGATATTCAACGACAAGGTATTGGTGCCAAAGCTGTGGGTGCGGGTGCTTTTGGTGGATCTCGTCAAGGCATTGCAGAAGCAGAATTAGGTAGAAATGTACTGGATCAACAAACAAAGGCAGCGGCTGCATTACGCAGAGGTGGCTTTGAAACAGCTTTAAAAGGCTCACAAGACGCTGCTCGTTTGATGGGTGGTCTTGGGCAGGCATACGGCTCTTTAGCTGGCACAACGGCTGATATAGGTCGTGTGGGATCAGAGCTTGGCCGCGCTGATCTCGGTATGCTTACGCAGCTTGGAGGTATTGGCAGAAACTTCCAATCTCAAGTCCTTGAGGCACAGCGTCAAAATCTGTTACAACAACAGCAAGAGCCATTTACCAGATTGCAACTTGGTTCTCAGTTGCTTAAAGGCACACCAAGCGGTAGCCTTGGGTCAACCTTTAAGTCTGCAACAACGCCTGATACAAATCCATTCTTGGCTGGCATTGGTGCTTACACTGCGCTGCAAGGCATATCGCCTAGCGGCGGTGGTGCCGCAGCTAACGTGTAGGTTAGGAGATATAGATGGCTGAAACAATTATTGACCGTCTAAACCTCATGTTTGGGCCTAATAGACCCAATCCCTTAACTATGGAGAATATGCGTGGGACAGTAGCATCTGACACGGCTCTTGCGAAAAAACTTTATCCTCAACCAAAAATTTCTGACGCTGTGCGAAATTCTGGTCTTGGTAAAGTTTTTAGCGGGGAACAATACGGTTCTTTTGTTGATGGCCCTAATCAGTTTAGAGATGAAGAAACATTAGGAGGTCAAATAGGTCGAGGCATATTAGATTTTGTAGTAAACCCAACGTTAGAAGCTGGAAGAATGCTGACTTCACTTCCAGACGAAGCTATTAATCTTGCTCAGGCTGGATACAATATTTCACAACTGCCTACAGCCACTGCTTATAACAAAGAAATATCAGGTATAGTCAAAGCCTTGGCCTCTCAAAGAGAACGTCAAAAAGGTCAACTTAGAACGGTTGATAGAGCTAAATTAGGTGGTATAAATCCCAGTTCTGGAATAATTGCAGGAGGCCCAACATATCAACAGATTCCTACGTCTGCTGAAGCAGATGCTGGATTAAATGCTGAAATAGAAAGATTGCAAGGCTTATCTCAATCATTAGGCGCTACTCCTTCTGATTCAGGACAAAGATCTGTTATTGGTAGTGATACAGATGTGGCGCTAGGTTCATACGGTATGGTTCCTATGGGCTTACCCCCTGAAAGTTTCTTAGGAACAGAGCAAGATGTTCAATTTGTAGAGGGCGATGATCAACTCACTAGTAGAATAAAAGACATCATTTCTGATGATGCTACAGTGAGTGGTGTCGGCACTAAAGAGGGTGATGGCACTACAGAAGGTGGTGGCACTACAACTGAACAGTCATCAGGTTTAGGTTCAACAGATGATTTGCAATTTTTAGGCGAAGAGCAAAAAGGTGCTGATACAGGTGGCGGAACGACAACTAGTGACGAAGCGACAACTGGTGGCGGTAAAAGCGGTGAACAAATAAACAAAGATCTATATCAAGGACTGTTGGATCAATCTTTAAAGTCTTACAATGAAGCTGTAGGTATGGCTCCCCCTGAAGCTCAAACAATGCAGCAATATAAAGACGAGTTTTCAAAAGCCACAGGCATAGACATTTCTGGCGATCCAGACAACAAAGCCGCGCTTACAGCGTTTGGCTTAGCTCTTATGCAAAACAAAGCTGGTAAAGGCTTTAATGTCGGAAAACTTCTGTCAGAAACGGGTAAGGCTGGTGAAAAAGCACTGCCACTTATTCAAGAAGCTAGAAAAGAAGCCAGACAGGCACAAATTGCTGCTGGCAAGTACGCTTTGACTGAAAGCAAAACAGATACGGCAAATCGTCAAAAGTTCTTAATTGATCAGGCTAAATATCTTAGAGATCGCCGTGATACAATTCTTGGCGCTCAAGTTACTAGAATTAATCAAATTGAAGATCGTGAAGATAAGCAGGATGCTGCTGCTGCTTTGCAATCAGCTAAAACTAGATATGACACTGCTGTAAAAGAGATTGAATGGAGACAAGACGCAGAAAAAGCTTTCGCAGAAGGCAAAGAAATAAAAAACATGCTTAAACAAGAGCCAATCAGTGGTAACAAACAGTTTGTAATACATAAAGGTATGCCCAAAGCTGGGGGGCAGCTTATATTAACTGATGCACAAAATGATGCTAAAAAGTTTGGTCGTGGATATGGTAATATTTTAGAGGCACAAAACACTATTGATAACAGTATTAGAATTTTAAGAGAGATTGAAAAAAGTCCAGAGGGGTCAACTGCCGAATCAATTATCGAAAGCGCACAATCGCTATTTAAATCCGTGGTTCCAGAAAATCCCAATGCAAAGATATTTGAAGATATAGCAATATATAACACAGACGGTTCTATTACTTTAAAACAAGGTATTTCTAAGGAAGCTTTATTAAAGTCAATGAGGAACGGAATCATTAGTGAATATAAAAGATTTCTTACTCAAGAAACTGGCAATGGAATATCAGAGGGAGATGTTAAAAGAATAGATGAACTCTTAGGAAAGCCCGGAGCATTTAAAAATATAGCAGAGGCTATCGCCGGACTTCAAGAGGCTCGCGGTATTTTTGAAAACTCAAAATTAGAATTTGAAGATTCCCTTGCTCAATTCACAGACAGAACTAATTACGATAGCGATGAAGCGTTTAAGTTAGGGTCTACTACTGCACAGCAAGGAATTTTTTATGGTATTGGGAACAGAGGCGATAATTATCAAGCAATAGACTTTAGTAAATTACCTATAGATGATGCTAGTGGTTTACCTGTTTTTGATTTAACCAAATAAGGAATTATTATGGGTGAAATTTTAATTCAATCCCCCAGCGGTCCTTTTAAAGTAAAAATAGCTGGTGACTCTCCTACGGGTGATGAGCAAATAAAAATTGCTAATATTATTCGTGGGCAAAGACAGCCTTCTGCTGAACCTCAATTCACTGCTTCTACAAGTTCTGGACAAGAACAATTGTTCGATACTAAAACTGGTATTCAAGATTTTGGGTTAAGGTCAGGGTTGTCTTTAGCAGACAATGAAGCTGAACAAGAAGCCAGCCTGCAAAAACGCGGTCTTGGCGAAGGTGATTACACTCGTGATAATCGCGGTAGGTTAGCTATTACTCCACAAGGCGGAGCCAAGCTTGGATTAGATTTAGAAAAGCCAACATTGATTGATGAAGAAGGCTTCTCTATGAGCGATATAACATCTGATCTTACAACTTTCATTGGTGATATAGGTGGAGGTGTTGCTGGCACGTTGGGTGGTGCAGCATTGGGTTCAGCTATTCTTCCCGGCATAGGAACATTCATAGGCGGCGTTCTTGGTGCTGGCGTAGGCACAGCGGGAGGTGATTTAGCAGAAGAAGGTGTAGAAATATTATCTGGAGTTTCCCGACAAACCGCTCAAGAAATAGCTAATGACGCTAAAGTAAACTTTTTGATCGGCGCTGGGTCAGAGTTTGCTATTGGCGGTGCTATTAGGATAGTTGCTCCGTTCTTTAGGGGGCTAAAAGGTCAGCAACTCCCTGATGAAGATATTATTCTGGCTGGTCAATCAATAGAGGAGTTTGGCATTGATCCGTCAATTGGTGCAATTGGAGGATCCCCTCTTATTGCCAGACAGCAAAAAATAGGAGAAACAATTTTTGGCGGGTCAAAAAGATTAAAACAAAATTATAATTCAATGATCAATAAGATAAACAAGTACAAAGACGAAATAGGCGTTCCTGTTGGTTCAGTTACTGAAAGAGAGGCTGGACAATCTTTAGTAGCTAGTATTGCCGCAAAAAATGCAGCCTTAAAACAAGCTGAAATGGAAGCTAAAGAGTCCGTCATTTCAACTTTTGATCAATTAGCAGTTGATATGGGCGCTGCTGCTGTAAAAGATGAGCAAATTAATCAAAACGTTTTTTCAACAATAGCTCAATCATTAAAGAATTTTGATGAATTATCAGCAACAAAATTTTCAAGCATAGATGAAACAATAGAGTCTGTAATTGGCTCATCTGAAATTATTAAAACTGGGAGAGGTTCTCTTATAAAAGAACATGCAAAACAATTACAAAAAACATTTAAACCAGCAATAGCGGCTGGTGGATTGTCGCCAAAAAATATTGATGAAGCAGCGGCAGTTGACGCTGTAATTAAGGGAATTAATGCTTTAGGTGAAAAATCATCTTTTGCACAAATATACGTTTTAAGAAGGCAGCTTTTTGACTCTAAACACGCTTTTGATGGAAGAGGCGGTTCAAAAAGATTAAATGATGCGGTCAACCTAGTTGATGATTTGTTAAATCCAGCAGCTATTGAAGAGGCTATAACAGCATCTAGGGCTGCTGGCATAAATTTGACTGAAGAGGGTCTTGCAACTCTTAGACAAGCCGCAGACGAACTCCCCGGTGCAAGAGCGTTTTTCCGCCAAGGTCAAACCGCAATTGAAAAAATGCAAGCAGCTACAGGAATCAAAGATCTCCAAACATTTGCAAGAGCAGGAGAAATACCTCCTAACGTTGATTTCATGAAGCAAATCATAAAAAAGGGCCAACCAGAATCTTTACGCAAATCAATAGATGTTGTGCGAAAAAATATGGGTGGAGATGCAGCCAATCAATTTAGAAGAAAGCTTGCATCTGAATATTTGCGCGATGCTATCTCGGCGGCTGGAACAAAAGCAGATGACCCACTTACATTTAAAGGATCTTCATTTTCCAATGCAATTGACGATTTAGGGGAAACGGGCAAAATACTATTTGGCGATGATTATGGTAAAATAAAAAATCTTTCTAATCAAATTAGACAAACAACTATGGCAGGAACAAAGCAGGCAGTTGATGTAGAGCGCTCACTGGCGGCTCTGGTAGGTAATGAGGCTCCTGATGCTCTTGTTGATACCATGCGTAACCTAGCAAAAGCACAGAGCGATGCTTTTACAGCTAAAAGAAATTCAATATTTAAACGGATTGCTTCTGGTCAATTTGATGACAGTGTAGATGAGGTTGTTGGTTTTGTTACAGCGCCAAAAGCGAGTGCTAGTGAAATATCGTCTATTATGAATGTATTGGATGACACTCAAAGAGAGCAAATCAAATCAATATATATGCAAAATATTTTGGATGACTTTGGGTCAGACGTAATGATTAAAGGTGATTCTCTAAAAAAGTTTGCTAACACTTTGTCAAAATCGGCTGAAGGAGGAAAGCTTCAAGCTGTGTTTGGCAAAGAAATGGGCGATGATATGGCTAAGTTTGCAAAAGTTCTCACCTTTAACACTAGAGGTGTAAACGGTGGTGATCTTGTTGCAGCTAACATTGCCGCATCTCCTTTGCAGAATATTGGTGCAATTCTTCGATTTGGTGTGATGGGAAATCTTTTAAGCTCAAGATTTACTTACAGAAGAGTTTTGAAAGATTATGAAAGACTTTCTAAAGGATTGTCTACTAAGGAAAGAGCAGCTACTTTTGGAAAAGTATTAGCTGCTGCCCTTGTACAGACTCCGGGTCAAGTTGCTCAAGAAGGGACCAGAAAAGCTGAAAGACAAATATCTAATTTAGTTCAAAATTCACCTTCATTAACGCCAGCACCAGCATCTGGAATTGGTCAAGTTGACCCTACGCAACCGTTGAATCCTAACGTAGCTGCCGTTGGTAATACATCAAGTATCAGACAACAAGCGGCGCAAAATCCTGCCGTAGCGCAAGCGCTAGGTATTAACCCTGCGACTGCTACCTTGTTGGGAACAGGACCATAATGAACAAAGAACAATTGCGTGAAGAAATAGCCGAAGACGAGGGCTGTAAATTTGAGGTGTACCTAGATCATCTGGGCCTTCCCACGTTCGGCATTGGCGCTCTGGTGAAGGAGGGTGACCCTGAATGTGGTCAGCCTGTCGGAACCCCTGTAAATGAAGAGCGTGTACGTCAACGGTTCAATCTGGATATTGCAGTGACTATAGAAGACTGCAAGGTTCTGTATGACGACTTTGATGACTTACCCGAAGAGTGCCAGCACATTATAGCTAACATGATGTTCAATATGGGCAGACCAAGACTTAGCAAGTTCAAAGGCATGAAGGCCGGTGTTGATGCTCGTGATTGGAATCGCGCAGCAGACGAGATGGTGGACAGCCGTTGGTATGATCAGGTAACTAACCGTGCCAAGCGTTTAGTGGCTCGTATGAGGGCATTGTCCTAGAATTATGCTTACACAGCATCCTTCAGTTTAGCCGCAGACCCAATACCCTTATCAGAATACTTGCTGTCAAATGCGTCAGCCGTTAGCTTGCTAATTTGTTGACGCACATTCCTATGATCATCTTCAGCCAACTTGCACAGCTTTTGATATGTTGGTAAATCCACTGCAACAGACTTGTATCTTTTTGTATCAGTCATTATAATTTCCCATGACGACCCATTAATAAAGGCATATTATCATGTATACCTATAAACGCAAGAGCAAGTACGGCGCACAAAAAACCAAGTTCATGGGAATTACTTTTGACTCCAAATGGGAGGCAGAAAGATGGGGTGAACTGACTGCAATGGAACGCGCTGGGTACATTGTAAATCTGGAGCGCCAGATACCTTATGACATCTTAGTGAACGGTATGAAGATATGTAAGTACGTTGCAGATTTTAGATATAGTCAAGTAGATGACTACGGAAACGAAACTCAAATAGTCGAGGACGCAAAAGGCGTAGAGACACCTGAATTTAAATTAAAGAAGAAGCTGATGAAGGCCGTTTTTGAAATAGATATTTACCTTTCTAAAAAAAATAAAAATAATTTTTTAAAAATACCGTTGACATAGAACTATCAAAGCCTTACTTTCTCCAAATGGTTTTAGCGAACTGCGAGGAGAAAGCTGATGAACGCTATGAACAACACTAATGATCTGTCCGCTCTTTACAACAAGCGCGAAGAGATCAAATCTAAAATCCAAGACCTTCAGGGAGAACTGAAGATCTTGAGCAACTCCCTAAAAGATATGTTTGAAGATACTGCCCAAATGCAGCTTGCCCAACAGGGTAAGGATTTTGGTCAGACCAGTATGACTAGTGGTGATTACAAGGTCACTCTTGATTACCGCAAGCGTGTCGAGTGGGATCAAGACGAACTGGTAAATGCTCTTAATGACATGGACCCAGACACAGCAAGGCACTTTGCTACTGTTAAATACAGTGTTGCAGAGGCTAAGTTTCAGAACGCTCCACCAGAAATCAAGGCGTCTTTATCAGAGGCTCGCACTGTATCTCTGCAAGGCGTTACTGTGGATATTAAGAAAGTGGAGGGCAACTAATGTTAAAGATTATTTCCGCAGAACAACGGCTGGCAGAAAAACGCGGTCACAAAATTGTGATCGCGGGTCAGTCTGGTGTGGGAAAAACATCACTGGTGCGTACACTAGACATGAGCAAAACATTGTTCATGGACCTAGAAGCTGGTGATGCCGCCATTGAAGGATGTGAAGTCGATGTCATTAGACCACGCACTTGGCAAGAGTGTAGAGACTTTGCATGCTTCCTTGGCGGGGCTAATCCTGCGTTGAATGAGGACTCTCCGTATAGCATGTCACACTATGAATATGTGTGTCAGACCTACGGTGATCCTGAAGCTGTACTAGCTAAATACGATACTATATTTATTGATAGTATTACTGTTGCTGGGCGGCTTTGTTTTACACACAATCAAAATCAACCAGATGCTAGATCAGACCGTACAGGCAAGTTAGACACTCGTGCAGTGTATGGGGCGCAGGGTCGTGAGATGATGGCATGGTTAACTCACCTTCAACATATTCGTGAAAAGAATGTTATCTTTGTTGGTATTCTTGATGAGAAGACTGATGAGTATGGACGGCTTAGTTACGACTTGCAGATTGAAGGCGCAAAGACAGGGCGTGAGTTGCCCGGAATTGTCGATGAGTTGATTACTATGACGACAATCCCAGCAGACGATGGAACTATGTTCAGGGCTTTCGTATGCACAACTTTGAATAGGTGGGGATACCCTGCTAAAGACAGAAGCGGTAGACTTGAAGAGATTGAAGAGCCGCATCTTGGCAAACTGTTTACAAAAATGTCTGGCCCAAGACCAGAAGGAATGCAGTTTGTAAATCCAAAAACGATCAATAATACAGAAGAGGAATCCTAGAATGCTTGATCTAAATAACGTACCACCAATGGAAGGCTCTGGCGGTGGAGATTTTGAATTAATGCCTGATGGAACTATTGTTCGTGCAATCGTATCACTACAAGGTGGTGATATTGAAATGCCGGAATATGGTGGGGGTACTTTCTTCAAAGAGTCACAAACAACTACAGCTAAATGGCTGCCTATTGAGTTGACCATTGTTGGTGGTCCATTTGATAAACGCAAAGTATGGCAGAATATCTTTGTTGATGGTGATGCTCGTGATGACAACGGCATGTCGAAAGCCAAGAAGATTGGTCTGAACACCATTAAACAGATGGTCGATAGTGGGTTTGGCATTTCACCTAAAGATGAAAGCGAGGACGCTAGGGCTAAACGTGCATCTATCCAAGGCATCAACATGATTAACAACATGGAGATTTGTTTTGTGATTGGTGTTGATCCGGGGAATAACGGCTACCCAGCTAAGAACAAGATGAAGACTGTCTTGACCCCAGACTCCCAGAAGTATATCTCTGGTGGCAATGTTGTCACTGGTTCTGCTACACTTGCACCACCAGCACAACCAGTACAGGCTCCTGTCGCTCCCGCAACACCAAAACAGGGAGTGACACCATCATGGGCGCGATAGCATCATTGTGGCAATTTATTAGCGGCAAACCTTCGCAGGTCGCTAAACTCGGTACGGAGGACGCCGGGGCCGTAAAGTCCTCCATTACTACTGATGCTCCTTTTGAACAAGATGTTCCATTCTTTTGCTCTAAGACATTGCGTCTTATGTCACGCAAGAAAGGTGTTACTGTTGCGGAAGCAGCAGAAGCTACTGGCAAGAGCAAGGGTTCTATCTATCAAGAGATAACTCTTATCAGAAAAGCTGGATATAAAGTCTACAAACACTATGAGAAGGCATCGCGTTCTCACAGGTATACGTTGGGCTAGACAATGATCTTGCGAGAGTATCAGGAGATTGCAGTCAATGACGCTTCTGATGCACTTGATAAGCACGGTAACACTTTAGTCGTTGCGCCAACTGGAGCCGGAAAGACAATCATGCTTTCTGCTCTGGTTGGCAAACGCTATAAGAGTTCACAAAATGTGCTTATCTTGCAGCATCGTGACGAATTGGTTTCACAAAATTCCAACAAATTTCATCGTGTCAATCCATCCTTGAGCAGCAGTGAAGTGAACGCTGCTCAAAAGGATTGGTCTGGTGACGCTGTATTTGCAATGGTTCAGACGCTATCTCGTGAACAGAACTTGGACAATATGCCCAAGCTTGATCTGATCGTGGTGGATGAGGCGCATCACACTATTGCGGATACATATCAACGTATCATTAAGGCCGCTAAGAAGGCCAATGAGGGGGTGCAAATTGTTGGCTTTACCGCTACCCCCAACAGAGGTGACAAAAAAGGTTTACGAGACGTTTTTACGAACTGTAGTCATCAGATAGATATTTCTACATTGATACGCGAAGGCTTTCTCGTACCACCTAAAACATATGTGATTGATGTCGGGGTGCAGGACGAATTGCGTCAAGTACGCAAGTCCGCATCTGATTTTGACATGGCAGATGTTGAGAAGATCATGAATCACCGTGCAATCAATCAACGTGTGGTCGAAGAATGGGATGCAAAATCTGGTGATCGTCAGACAATCGTGTTCTGCTCTACCATTAAGCATGCCGAAGATTTATGCAAAGAATTTATTAGCTATGGTATTGACGCGGCAATGGTTACAGGCAAAACGCCTAAAGATGAACGTGCGGAAATACTTGCAGATTTGAGCAATGGCGATATTCAAGTCGTTGTTAACGTAGCTGTTCTTACAGAGGGGTTTGATTCACCTCCTGTATCTTGCATTGTTCTTACTCGCCCCTGCTCATACAAGGCCACTATGGTGCAGATGATTGGTCGGGGTTTACGCACAGTAGATCAAGATGAATTTCCGGGCGTGATAAAATCAGATTGCATTGTTATGGACTTTGGTACGTCTGTGCTGACGCACGGCTCACTTGATGATGCTGTGGATCTTGACGGTAAAGAAGCAAGTGGCAGTGGCGAGCCTCCTATTAAGATTTGTTCTAATTGTAAGGCAGAGATACCGCTTGGCGTTAAAGAATGCCCCATTTGTGGCCATGAAAGTGAAAGACCAGAGCCGGAAATCTTGGAGAATTTTATTCTTACTGAGGTCGATCTTATGAACAGATCTCCATTTCGTTGGATAGACTTGTTCGGTACAGGTTCATGTTTGGCTGCGGCAGGGTTTAATGGATTTTCTCTTATCGCCGAAGTTGATGGACTTTGCATGGCTATTGTAAAGAAGAACAAAGGCAAAACCAGAGTGATTAGCATCGGCACTAAACGTCAAGTTATGGCGGCGGCTGATGACTTCATGAGACAGAACGAATCTGGTGATACTGCAAACAAAACAAAGCGCTGGCTAAATGATTCTCCTAGTCAAAAGCAAAGAGATTTGTTGGCACAGAACGGTGTAAAAGTAAGTCCATTAGATTTTTCTTGGACCAAGTACAGGGCCGCTTGTATGCTTAATTATGTTTGGAATAAGAGATTTGTAGACAATATTGTTTACAATATAGTTGCAGAGAAGCAGAGCGCATGAACCGTGGTGAAGTAAAATTTAGTGTTTTGTTCAAGGAAAACATTTGCATGGAGGCATCGTACTTCATGATGTGTGGTGATCCAGAGAACCTAGATGAATTGCAAGAAGCAATAACAAAACTGTTGTGCAAAATAATAACAGGTAGAGAGGATGAGTTTGTTCGGGCTGAAGCCGTTGTGGACATACAAGACCACCCTAATTACTACTGCGCGACATTTGCAGATTTAGAAGGGCCAGACGGATGGGCGAGCAAGACGGTGCATTAAAACAAGTAGGAAAATTGTTCGGCAAAATTGGGTGGGATAAACGACTTCAAGACTTGTCGATGGACGAAGTAGTGGGAATTGTTCTGGTTATCCAGAAGGTAGAAGGGATTGATGATGTTTACACAGAAGAACACCTTGCAGACCTTTTTAACAAGTACGGAAGAGAACCAGAACAATTCGATTACGACATCCCCTTCTGAAGACATTATCGCTGAGTTGAATCGGGCTATCATTGAAAAAGAATATAAGCAGCCAGAACGTAAATATCTTGGCGCTTCATCTCTTGGTGACTCATGTTCTCGTAAACTTCAATATAGATACATAGGTCAACAAAAAGATTCTGATAAAGGGTTTCCTGCCAATACATTAAGAACATTTGCTCTGGGTCATACCATCGAAGATATGATGATTATGTACTTCCGTGACGCTGGCTTTGATCTCCGTACAGACAAACAAGGCGAACAATTTGGTTTTGAGACTGCCAATGGTGAAGTCCGTGGACATATTGACGGTGTAATATGTAGCGGTCCAGTACACCTCTCATACCCTATGTTATGGGAATGTAAGTCTGCATCTGACAAGAAGTTCAAAGAGTTCGTGCGTAAGGGTATGGCAGAAGCTAACCCAGTGTATGCAGCACAGGTTGCCTTGTATCAAGCCTACATGAACCTGTCAGACAATCCCTGCTGCTTTACTGTTTTGAATAAGAATACAAGCGAGATATACATAGAGCTTGTTCCGTTTAATCCGAATCTGGCACAAGCTACAAGCGATAAAGCGGTAAACATTATAAAGGCTACACAGGCACAAGAGATGCTGCCTCGTGTGGCGCAAAACGATGACTACTTTGCATGTAAGTGGTGTGAGTTCCGCAACACTTGCTGGGAAAAAGAAGGGGTGGCGTGAACCACCCCATAGGAAAAAACAATGCTTGATGAGGTACAATATAATGAGTGTGGTAAGGTTTGGCAATACTACATCTGGTAGGTCGGCACATGATTTAGTCGAAGAAATTTCTCGCAAGGTTCCAAGAACAGAACAAATTCGGATCTTGCAAGACACGTTTCCTGCTGGTCGCATCCATGGAAAAACATTTTACATCGGGTCACTGCTTGGTGATCCGGGGCAATCATTGAAGATCGACATTGATCCACAGTCCGCGCACTTTATGCAAGGCCAAGATTTTAATGGCGGTGTTGGTGTCGGGGGTATCGTCAAGATATTGATGGAGGCCCGTGGCATGAAGATGCCAGAGATCAAGAACATGTTCTCTGATTATCTGGACAATGTGGAGCCGCAAATTGTTCGGGATAATGCGCCAATAGAAAATCCCATAAAGCCACAGTATAACGTGAACACTCCATATGATGCTGAGTATACATACACAACTGCTGACGGCGAGGTGTTGGTTTCTGTTAGGCGGTATAACGTCAAAGACATCGCTGGCAACCCAATGCTCAACACGAAGGGTAAGCCAAAGAAAGAGTTCAGACCTTTTGTTGAGGGGGCTGCGTACTCTAAGTTTCCTGACATCAGGCCGCTTTATAACATCCCAAACATTATGGCATCTGACCGTGTTGTATGGGTAGAGGGCGAGAAATGTGCAGATGCTCTAAACCATGCAGGATACACGGCAACATGTACAATTGGTGGTGCAGGGGCGCTCACAAAGAAAACAGCACCACAGTTTGACTTCTCCCCATTGCAAGGCAAGGAGCTAATCCTATGGCCTGACAATGACACAGGTGGCAAGAGGCTGGCTGATCTTATTCAGGACTTGGCTTTGGCTGCTAGCGCAAAGTCGGTAACAATGCTGACCCCACCTATGGGTAAGCCGGAGGGCTGGGATGCTGCTGACGCTTTGGCTGAAGGTTTCAACATTGAAAGCTTTGTCAACACCAAGGCAAAGATCACCAAGACAAATATCAACCTGCTGGATGATTCGTTTTTGGTCAGTCGTTTTGAGGGCCACGCACCAGAACAAAAGTTCTTGATTGAAGGCACGTTTCCGTTAGGTGTACCCATTTTGTTTGCTGCTGCTGGTGACGCAGGTAAGGGCATGATGACGTTGGACATGGGCATGAAGATCGCATCGGGCAAACCCATGACTACTGCTTTCGGGGGGTTGGTCAAAGAGTTCGGTAACGTGGTGATCTTTACTGCGGAGGATGATGAGGCTGAAATGCACAGAAGGGTCGAAAGACTTGACCCGTTTGAAGAGCGAAGAGGCTACACCAATGATCTGAAGATTGTGTCATTACCCAATGTGGGCGGTGTGTTCGCTATCTTGAATGAGGTCGGGGGCGAGTTCGGGACAACCGAAGAGTTTGAGAAGATATACGAACAAATCATACAGATGAATAATCTGAAGCTGATTATCTTTGATCCGCTCGCATCTTTTGTACACGCTGATGTAAATGCTGACCCTGCTGCGGGTGCCGCCCTTACAGGTCTGCTGGCTAGGATAGCCACAGAAACAGGTGCATCTGTACTGGTTTGTCATCATATGACGAAGATCAAGGATGATGCAGTGGTCAAGACACCAGAACAAGCTCGTAACTTGATTCGGGGTACAACGGCTCTGGTTGACGGTGTGAGGTCATCATTTGCCATGTGGCAGGTAGATACAACCCGTGGCAAGAAAACATGTGAACGTCTGGGTCTACCATATCAACGCAATAGCTGCTTTGACGGGGCAGTGGTCAAGTCTAATGGTCCTGCTTCTCGTGACATCAGGCATTTTGTTCGGGATAGCATGACGGGCTTGCTGAAAGATCGCACCGAAGAAATCAAGGCTCTTAGCACTGGGTCCGCACTTGAGATGAAGCTGGACGCAATGGCTGACTGGATTATTCATTGTGAGCGCGAGGGTGTTGCTCTAACGCATATGAGCGGCAACAACGGGGTGCATAAAAGATCTGAGGACGCTGATGCTCCTGAAATATTGCAGGGCATCGGGAAACAAACTTTGGAGAAATATGTTCGGGATCTACAACAAGCTAATCGTATTGATAAGTTCCAACTTACTGCGGCAGGAGGTAAGGTATGGCTAGGGGCAGTTAATGGTCCAATGAGTCGGGGTGAATATGAGCCTGTAACAGCAAGAGATAATATATAGGGAGAATTGTATGTCAAAATTACCAAATCGTAGACCGTGTGTAACTGAGGATGTGGGAATGGGTCTGTCTGTTACAGTTAGTTACCATCCAGAAACAGGTGAGTCTTGCGAAGTATTTATGTCGGGTCGGGGTAAGGCATCGGACAATCCCATGCAAGAAGCCCTGTACAACCTCGGAGTCAAAGCATCGAAGTTGATGCAGCACAAACCTTTAGCTGCTGAAGAAGAAGAGCAGCAGGCGTCTAACAAGTAGAATTGTTCTTGTTATGCAGCACCCACCACAAATTTTAATTCACCCGTACCCGGATCATGTCTTGATTACGATTGACGGAGTTCAGTATCGTAAACCAATGAAACCAGAACAAATGATCTGGTTATCTAAGCTGCTGCTAAAAGCGGTGTTGGAAACATACAGGGAGAACAAAGATGGCGAAAGCGAGGCACCACCGCAACTTGTATGAAGGCAAGAACGCAGGAGCTTCATCTATACATGGTATGGACCAAGTTCATGAACGAGAAAAAGAAGCGAACAGATTGGCCTCTCAAAAGGCCAGTGACATGTTGCCCCCTAACGCTTTTGCCGATGATATAGAGGATGACGATACAAAGCCATATCGTCCCAGTATAACGTGGATCCCAAGCAAGTCTGCAATAGACATGTAAAATTAATGCTTGACATATAGCAATCATTGCTATATACTACTCATATCGTTAATCCTCTAACCGGGGCCGTGGCCCTAGAAAGGTGGTCGATATGACCAATACAAAACCTAACCTTATGTGGCTGGAGATTGAATACACAGCCGACACTGAATTGCTGAAAGAGAGAATTGATAAATTAAATCAATTCGCATCCAGCGCTGGTTTGTTATTTGAGGGACAGGAGTTCTTCTTATATGAGCATAAGGGGCAAAAATATTTTGGCTTCCAAACTGGCTCATCCGGTACGTTTACTCATAGCTTAGATTGGGGGCATTGGTTTGATCTTGATTATCATGCTGCGAAGAATGCTCCGACATTAGAGGAGTTAGTACACGGTTAATATTATGCCCGCTAATTAAGTCGAATTAACGGGCATGTATTTTTTTGCTTGACACTATGCAAACACTACATGTATAAGCTATACATAACTATCAAACGAGAGGTAAAGACATGGATAACGATCAGATCAATGAGTTGAGGAAGATGAGCCGTGTAGACGTTGTTTACATATATGAGGAGGTTCACGATCTCTTAAACAGCAAGGATTGGGCAGAGCAGTCATACAAAGCTTCAAGGTTGTTGGGCATGCTGGCTCACAATTTTCATGCAGACACAGGCCACAAGATTGGCACTGTAGCGGAGTTGTAAGATGAAACGTAGCATTACAATTTATCGCACACCCACAGATGAGTGGTGGGCAAAGACGCTAGAGAATTTGTGGGTCACAGTTCTTGAGGGCGGCAGTAACTATTGGGTAGACAAGATTGACTACGACATGCCTGAAGGCATGTTGTTCAAGGACGATCTGCCAAGTTTGAAGAGCGGCGCACATCTCGCAGAAAATTTTGAGGTGAAGATCCATCATGGCTCCGATGGTTGGGAGCCGGATGATCAAGGTGAAGTAGAAACAGTAAAGACATTTGACGTTATGTATCAGGGTATCAATCGTCTGCCTGATAAGTTGAAACTCGTTATTGCTGATGATGGCGATTGGGATGCTAATGACGCTGATCATATCTTTCAGCTAGGTGTGTTTGGAGAGGTTCGTTATGGATAATTACGAGGTTATAGTGATCAAGCATTGGTCAGGTAAAACATATAATGTGAATTTGGCTTCTTTTGACAAGAAGGGCTATGGCGTGAGTTACGGCAAAGCATTCAATGTTTCAAAGAAAGAAGCTGATAAGGAGGCGAAACGTGTCGCCGATTTGTATGGTGTAAAAGAAATTATTTATACTTAGTCATTTTTTTTATTGACAAGTATGCAATGACTTCTTATATTGACTATACAAGACTATCAACCAAAATGTTAGAGAGGTAAAAACAATGGTTGCGAAAAAAACAAATGAGACTATTGAGATCCATAGTGTAAAGCGTGGAAACATTACTTTGCGTATGATTGGTCAGACGCCGCTGTACTTCAACAGCATGTCTGCGAAGGCCATGCGTGATCTTCTTGTGGGAGGTGGCAGAAAAACCGCCGCTGAAAAAAGGGAGATCAAACACAATCCTGAACAGGAGTTTCGTGAGAGTGTGTATACCAAGCCTGATGGCGATACTTATCTTTGCTTCCCCGCGCCGGGTGTAAAGAGTGCCATGGCTACGGCAGCACTGGAAACTGCTGGCATCAACAAGACAAATGTTAATCGTGGCATTTTTGTGCCGGGTGATCACATTCAGATTTGGGGCAAGCCTTACCTGAAGATGGACATCGTAAGATCGGCTGACATGAATAAGACGCCAGATGTTCGTACTCGTGCATTCCTGCCTGATTGGGTTGCTGAAATTAACATCAAGTATGTTGTGCCTACTTTCAGCGCTCATTCCATTATGTCTCTTTTGAATAACGCAGGGGCAATGGTGGGCATTGGTGACTTCCGTCAGGAAAAGGGTCGTGGTTCTTATGGCACCTTTGCAGTCGCTAGTTCTGAGGATATGGGTGAGTATCAAGAGTTGTGGGACAGCATTACACAGGAAAGTCGTGAGGTCCAAAAACTTGCGATGGAAAATCCTGATTACGCTGATGAAAAGACTGCTGAATTAATGCAGTTCTTACAAGAAGAAAGGGTGCGTAGAGCAGCCTAAGAAAAGAGGGGCGGCGACTTTGGCAAATTTGACGGCACTTTCAGTGGTAAACTCCCCGTCATCTGTTGTCGCCCCTCTGTTTTTTTATGTATAGGGTCGCGGTTAGATATGTTTAGTTCTGGTATGGCGAGGCGGTTTTGGCATGTACTGGGCAGGTAAGTTCGGGAATGGCGGGTTATGTTTTGGTGCGGCGAGGCGGTTGTGGTTTGACGGCTTCCGGTGTTTTCTGGTCGGTTCCGGCCCGGCTGGGTAGGGTCTGTTACGGCGGTTTCGGTATGGTCAGGTCTGTTAGGGCTACATGGGTTTAGGCAAGGCGGTTCAGGAAAGTTTCGGTCTGGATCGGCACGGCACGGCTAGTTACGGCAAGGCGGTTTAGACGGGGCATGTTATGGTATCTATGTTTTGGTCAGGTCGGGCGTGTTCGGGCTGGTTCAGTTAAGGCGGTTTCGGTATGGTTTGTTGAGGTCCGGTTATGCGCGGCAAGTTTAGTCGGTCATGGTTGGGAGAGGTGAGGTCAGGTCAGATCAGGTGCGGCGCTTTGTGGCGGTTCTGGTAGGTCAGGTCTGATAGGTTTAGGATGGCGGGTCAAGGCGGTTAAGGCCGGTTAAGGCGGGGTACGTCCGGTTAAGTTCCGGTGTGTTGGGTCTAGGTGTGTCATGGCGGTCTAGTTGAGGTGTGATGTGGCAGAGCAAAGTGTGTTCTGTCGGGTTCAGTCAAGGTAATAAGTAAAATTGTTCGTGTGAAAAAAAGGAGGGCAAAATGGCCTATTTTTCAAAAAAGACTAAACAGAGAATAATGGATGACTACCTGAATTTAACAGGTCGGAATATCTATGTTCCCGAAGAATTTTTGTTGTGGTTGAAGGATCAACCAGATCATGAAGCGCATAAGGCGTTCTGGGGAACCAATGACGAAGATGCTGCAATGCAGTGGCGTATTGATCTGGCGCGAAGGTTCGCATCCGGCCTACGCATCGTTGCCAAGACAGAAGTGATTGAAAGCGAAATGCGCCGTGTTAAGGTTACTGAGTACCCGGCGTATATCTCTCCGGTCACAACAAGGCGTCAGGGAGGGGGCTATGAGCCTTTTAATCCTAATAGCGAAGAATCACAGGCCGAATTACGCCGTCAGGCGGGGGTTGCATTGGCAGCATGGCTTAATCGCTATCGTGGCGCGGCTGAGAACGTTGGCTTGGACATGACGCCAATTGAGCGCATAGCAGAAATGTTGCGCGATGAAAAAGTGGAGGCCGCTGAATAGAACAAGGGGCGTAGTATACCTTTCTGGGCGAGGAGCATTAGGTTTGTCCTCGTCCTAGCCTCCCGATGGCGGAACACAACGCCGCAGATCCCTAAATTAAAGCCACCCTACCGAATAGACATGGGCGTTAATCATGGGCAAAGACAGGCTACGCATAATAGAAAAACTGTCTAATCTGCGGAACACCTAAATTATACCAGTTCTTGATTTGTTCTGGTTTTGGTTTAGAGGTTTAAAAAACCAAAGTTGGTACCCCAAAGTTGATAAAGTTGTTCGTTATCAAGGGGTTAAGAGGTTTTGGTTTGGGTTTGCAATGATAGCAAAAACAAAGTAAAATAGGGGTCGTAAGTCATTGAAAAGGTTCAAACTTTGTGGTTTGGTTTTTTCACCCTATTACATAGGGGTATAGGTATATAAACCTATACCCTGTAGCATGGTGGTCAGCAGCGCCAAAATGGAGGTAAATATGAACCAGAGTAATTGTTCTTATTGTGGGGAGCGTAAAGGGTATATCGTGCTGAGTAATAAGCAGTGGTGCGAAGTGTGCTGGGAAGATGCACAGAACAATTTCAACAAAAACTATGAAGAGTTGCTAGAGCGCAGGTATCTGATCAAAGGCATGCGAGATGCAGGTTGGCAGATTACCATGAAAGGCAATATGTATTATCCAGATGATGAACACAGCAACGTGTTCCATATAAGCTTCTAGGAGGGCAGCATGCCAAAGGTCGGAGAGGACTTGCCAAAGGAACAGCGCGAAGCTGGTCTAAGGCGTTTGAAACCACAGCAACAGGAATTTCTTGATTACTATCTGCACAAGGATATGACGCAGACAGAAGCAGCGCGAAGAGCGAAGTACAAAAACCCGACAGTGCAAGCTGTCAGGCTATTGCGTAATCCAGTGGTACAAGACCGTTTGCAAGAGATGAGATTGGAGGCCCAAGCAAGGTTCGGGGTCACAGTGGACAAGTCTATTCGGGACTTGAAAAAGATTCGGGATCAAGCGTGGGAGATGGGTAAGTTCAGCGAAGCAATTCGGGCTGAAGAGTTGCGCCTGAAAGCTGCGGGACTACTGATCAACAAGCAGCATGTCATCAAAGAGGAAATAACTGCGTCTACAAAAGAGGAAATAGCGAAGAAACTAGAGGACTTCAGGAGACTCGCAGAGGGTCGTATGCGTAACGTAACACCAGATATGGAAGCAATAGAGCATGAACCACAAGATATAGTAGCGGATAATTGAGAATCGACTAATTGTTCTCGTTTGCCTTGGGCGGGGGGACGGGGCGGAGCCTGCGGGTTCCAGTAGAATTGTTCGGGTTCGGGATGGTCTTCGGGCTTCGGGCTTCGGGTTCGGGCTTGACTCGGCCTTCGGGGTCGGGCCATGATTGGTTGATTCCTCCCAAGACCTCCCCGGTGGCACCCGTGCTGCCGGGGTTTTTTGTTCGGGGTCGGGAAGACACAGTACAATTGTTCGGGTCCAACCCCGGTGTTATGTGTGCCAGTTGTGTTAGTCGTCAATGCTTTGTCCAACAGCAGTGTTACTGTTACCAGTTGTATTCCCAACAGCAGTGTTATTGCTACCATTGGTAAAACCAGTACAATTGTTCCTTGTACGGATAGACAGCAGTGGTAATCTCGGCGTTGGGAAAACAAGAAGAAGCAGTTGAGGACAATCTGTATGATAAAAAAATATTATTTTCTTGTTGACTCACCTGGCAATGATTGCTATATATAATAGGTAAGTTAAACAAAGGAGGCAAAAATGACTAAGGGAGATCTAGTAACGGGACTCGGCTTCGTCCTCGTGTTGTTGATGTCGGGGCTAGAGCCAATGCCTCACAACTTCCAAGCTTTCTGGTTTCACATCGGGCTTCTGATGATCGGGGTGGTAGCTATGGCTACGGGAGTATGGATGAGGTGGAAGCGAATCTAACCAGAACAAATCACTGAGACTCACCCGGCTTCCGCCGGGTATTTTTTTGTCCGCAGGCTATAACCAGTACAATTGTTCGTGCTACTTCTGAGCGCCGGAAGCCGCAGCACGGCTGCAAAAAAAAACTTTTTTGTGCTTTTTCTTATTGACACTGCTTGCAATGATTGCTATTTATATACCTATCGAAACAAGAAGAGGTAAAGACAATGTACAAGTACCAAGAAATCAAAGAGCATTTTGTTGAGTGGATGGAAGAGCAAGACGCTGAGTGGCTACAGGCTAACAAAGACGACTGGCATCACCACGCCTTCAACATGGACTATTACATCATTGGAACACACAAAGCCAAAGAATGGATGGGTGACAAAGTTTTTGACATCATTGAAGCCATCAAGACCTACGAGCAAGATAACTTTGGTGAAGTGACAACAGACTTTTCCGACCCAGAAAAGCTAGTGAATATGTATGCTTATATTGTGGGTGAAGAAGTCGTGAACGAATGGAGATAAAGAGATGTTATACTTTTCTTATGGTTCAAACTTGAACCAATCACAAATGGCTTTCCGCTGTCCTACAGCGGAGCCGCTTGGGTCCGCATACTTTCCCGGCTGAAAACTGGTGTTTAAGGGTGTTGCCGATATTGTTATCGGGGAACCTGAAGACTTGCTACCTGTCGGGATCTGGAATATTGGGCCTTGGGATGAGGCAGCACTAGATCGGTATGAAGGCTTCCCGCGTTTATACAGGAAGGAAACAATTAACGGGATGATGACTTACATTATGAACAAACACGGGTTGCATCCACCGTCAGTCGATTACTTCAACACGATTTTGATCGGGTATGATGACTTCGGGCTTGATACTTCGGCGCTTTACTCGGCGCTTGATGAGTCAGAGCTTTCTGTAGCCTAGTAAAATTGTTCTGGTTCCGAAGAGATCCCCGCAGCACGGTGCGGGGATTTTTTTGTCCCCGGAAAAAACCAGTACAATTGTTCCGTTTATTTACTAAAGATTCAACGCAAAAAAAGTATCAATCGCTACTTTTTGTTGTTGACTGTTTGCAATGATTGCTATAACTTATGTATATCGTTAACAAGTAAGAGGTATAAAACAATGTTTAATTACGCACATGTTGTAAAGATGGCTGGATGGAAGCTTTATCATGTAATGACACCAGCAGATGATCTTCTTGTGTCTGTCGCGCCAAATGTAGATCTTGATGATAACGTCACTGCTTTCTGTCATGAGGAGCAAGAGATGATTAAGATTCAGGGATGGAATTGTACATTCCAAGAGATTGATTACATGACAGGAAAGGAATTGTAGTATGTGGTTCGCTAGTGTTTCTCCGAATATCTGGATTGTCGATGATGGCACACTGGATACAGTAGTCAGGTTTTATGATGGCAAAGACACACAAACTTATCGTTACGATACCGAGTATCGTAATGGTTTCCCTGATGACGATCAATTTCTGCGAGAGGTATACAAAGAATTAAATGCGTATGTTGTGCAGAATGAGATTAGGTCAGTGCATACTGGTAACTCAAACCCAGCAGGCAATCCTTGGGATTAAATAATTCGATCTAATACGAGCCGGGCAGCGATGCCCGGTTTTTTTGTGTTCAAACTAGTATAATTGTTCTGAATCGGGGAATCGGGGATCGGGGATTCTGTTGCCTGCCCCATAGTATTTTGAGCGCTTCCGTCCTCCTAACATAAACCCCCCACGCGCGTTCTTTTTTTCTTTTTTTTGAACAATTGTTCTGGTTATTTTTAAGTCATTGTTTTTAAACAATAAAACAGTGCATTTTTTTATAGATTTGTGCAATGATTGCTGATATACAATAGAGACAAGGCCGAAGGTAGGCCTGCAAAACTAGAAAAAAGGTAGTAAAAACAATGACTTACAATTTTGAAACAGACTTTCCGACATTTGGCGTTGAATGGGAATGGTGCAATGCAAGGCCAGCAATTATCAATCCGACTGATGATACTAGGGTTAAAGCCAAAAAAGAGGCTTTTAATCAGGCTGGCGAAATAGCCCATGGTTTTAAAGCACATCGTAATAATTGGGATTACGAAAATTGGGCCAGAGAATTGACAGCACTTGGCTTTGACTGGGTTTTCTATCAGGGTGTTGACCGTCATTCTTCCCCTGAAAGCACTCAAGGCATTAAATGCGAGGCTACCAGCCCACCATTCTCAATTCTTTCAATGCAAGCCAAGTCTGACATCAAGCGTTTTTTAAATGCCATTGAAAGCCTTGGTGGTAGGGGTTGGCACCAATACCGCTTTGAACAAGAGTACAAGGCTGGCATGCACTGTCACATTGGCAACGCTTGGATATTGGCAAGTCACCAGTCACCAGATCAACATTGGCATGAAAGCAAGCAATACATGGCATCGTCAAAACGCCACTATTCTGGCGCGACTGGTGATGTTATGCCATTGGAATTAGCAAAGGATGTTATCACTAGATTTGCTGGCGCACAGCATGACGCATGCTTGCCATATGACAGGCGTCAATCATCTGGCAACTATGGCCATGGCCTCTGGCCTTGTACTGATATCAGACACGTTGCTGAGAATGGTCAAAGTCATTCTGATTTCTGGAATGCTGACACGCCAGCAAGTGCCGCCAGAATATTAGGCCGTCACGGTAGCAGTTCAAAATTTGCCGCTGTTTCGCTTGATACATGGACAAGACTTGGCACTGTAGAATTTAGACAACACCAGACAACACTTAGTGTTGATAAGCTTTGGCATTGGCTTGGCTTGATTGATAACGCTTTTAGGACCAGTGCCAAAGGCCGTATCAATTGGCTGGCCATAGGCCAGAGTGCAACACCAAGTGTTGTATCAACGCCAGAGCAATTGTTTCGCGCCCACAGTCGTCTAGGTTTGATCTACACAATGATAAGGCGCGATGGGGGTGCTACCACTCAAGACTTGATTAACGCCACTGGCATTGAGGCTCAAAGCATACGCGCCAGAATGACAGAGATCCGCAATCGTCTCTCAGCCTCTGGTGTTGATGGTCAATCAGCACTGGTTACACACACGCAACAAGCCTATGGCAACGCTTATGGCGCAAGCCAAGGCCGTCATGATTTGAATGGCTATGAGGTATTGAGAGAAGTCACAACAACGCCAGTTCAACTTGATCCACTGCTATCAGAGAATGCCAGAGGCCCGGCCTCACTTTGGTATGGTTTATCAGACGATGCCTTTGAATATTTCCAGAGGCGAATACACACATATCGCAATAGCGCATGACCATGCGCTATATCTCTTAACCATGATTAGGCCGCCACTGGCGGCCTTTCTTTTTGTCTGGTGGGTATGTAGTACCCGAACAATTGTACGGGTTCAGTGGCGCTCAGATCGCCGCTATTGGCATTGTTGCTGCTGGCAGGTACCCTAAGCCTGCAAATATCCGCAAAATATCGGGCGCATGGGTATATGTCCCCCCCTTATAAAAAAATCTTGACACGGCGATGGGTTGCGCCAAGTTCCCCATAAACAACCACCAGATTTTACGCAGATATACCCCCCTAAAAATTTTGCAAAAAAATTTTATAATATTTTCTCATAGACTTCTTGCAACCTTTGCACTACATTCTATTCATAACCAAAGGAGGGTGTAATGAAGACTTTTAAGCTAAACGTAGGTGGTGATCCCATCTTCTTTGAAGCTTCAGATGCGTCTGGGTTTCTGGACGCATGGGGCGTCATTAACAGAAACTGGTCGCCGGATGCTGACAAATGGAGAAGGGCTGCTGCTCAACTTGCTTGTGACTTTTCTGGCAAGCCAATGCGCTTTGACAATGACTCAAATCTTGCTACCGACATGATGGAAGCTGGCATGTTGGAGGAGGTAGGAGATGCACAAGGCTAAAGAATCATACAGCATGTGGAGCGGCAAGATGCTTGTAGACAAGCGTAAGTCGTTAAACATGACACAAATGGCGATGGCTCGTACTTTGGGTGTGAGCCATCGTATGTATTGTTATTATGAGAAGGGTGAGCAGAACATTCCACGCTCTGCCGAATTAGCTGTGCGTTGGATGGAATACAACAGTGCTGACGGCATATTTCGTGTAGCGCCAAATCCTGACAAGAGTTTAACGTCATTTGACCGTGAGCGTATAATCAGACTGTGCGGTGCATTGGGTGGTACGGAGGGTACTGACGCTCAAATGGACAAGATTTTACAGCAGTCAAAGAAGGAGCTTGAGTATCTGTTGTCAAAGTTTGAAGAATGACCTATCATTGGCTCCATGTATTTTCCGTAGGGGATGGTCATGGCGAATTTTATGGGGCCGATGGCACCGCCACAGGCGGCGCAACCACAACCACCGCAGTTAGACGTTAGAACGAATCCGGCACAACGAGCGCAGTTTAAGAACTTCATGTCGAGCATGTCTGCTCCCATGATGCCGACCACTGCGCCTGTTGCTCCGATGCTTCCTGCGCCAAGCCCCATGGACCAGATTGACATCTTTGATCCTGTACAGGCCATGGCTTCTGGCGGCGTTGTTGGTGGCCTTGAGGATTTAGGCAAGATGTCTGGTCAGATGGTTGAGGCTTTGAACACTGTTGTTTATGGCGGTGGTCAGGGTGGTGGCATGGGCGGTATGCCTTCTGTTCAGCCGTTGCCTGACACGGGACAAATAGCAACACAATTTCCTATGAATAATGCGATAACGCAGTTTCCTAGTCTTCCTACTAAGATGTCTCCGGGCATAAGCACTGGACCGGGTGCGAATCTTTTAGACATGCAATCCAGATATGATGAGGCTGTAGCGGATGCCAGAAGGCAGCGTGAGGGTGGTTTCATGGGCCGCGTGGTGTTGCCCGGTGAGATGTCGTTTGATGATTTTAGTGAGTTTAACTCAGTTGCAGACAATTATGAGCCTTTGCAGGGCGTGGGTTCACAGCCATACATAGGTAATCCCATATTTGATCAGATCCGTGCTTTTGCTGACGGTGGAGCCGCTGGTGACGGTGGCAGGGAACGTGGTCGTGGTGGTTTTCAAGGCGCTGGAGATGCTGGCTTTGCTGGTGGAGGTAATTTCCCTTCAGAAACCAGCGGTGGTGGGAACCAAGACAGCGGTAAGGATGACAATGAGTCCGCTGTTGATGCGGCTTTAAATAGAATAATTGATCAAATAAGAGATCCTGATCCAGATCCTGTTATTAATCTTAATCAAAGATTAGCTGAAACTCAATTGGACCCTATGGGTACTTTGGTTGAGCAAGTAACTCCGTCTGAAGACACATCTAACACCAGTTCAGCAGTGGGTAATGTTTCTCAACAACCCGGTTCTGGTATAGCCGCCGTTACAACAAATAAAGGCTATGATGGCTTTACTTTTGACAATTTGACAGATCTTTTTGAGTTGCAGGCTATGCAAGCGGCTTCTGCTCAAGATACCGAAGGCACAATTGCAGAAAACGCATCAGATGATGTTGTTGACGCTGCTGTAGGGCGGCGGTTTTTGACCCCCGGAATGGATGGCCCTACTCCTGCACAATTAGCCACTCAATCAATTCCTGACGAGCTTTCTGGTCAATCTCCGTTTACGAGTGGTGGAGTTCCTAGA
>VMHT01061104.1_pt1 | contig 31700 bp, 30 predicted proteins | sample 4693611 | NCBI WGS metagenome assembly VMHT01 (sample SAMN12280063, study PRJNA550983) | marine metagenome | isolation source: seawater sampled from same location over 5 years 0.02-0.2 micron viral filtrate | place: USA: collected off the coast of southern California halfway between the port... ...
AAACCTGAATATTTAGAGCCACTTTGTAGAGGTTTTTATATCGATCTAATTGGTAAAGGAAAAACAGAAAAAGAGTTAAGTTCTAATCCAATACCTGTATTTAGTTATTATGGAGGCAAAATGTGCTCGAGGTTTAATAAAGTTCAAATTGAGCTAGGTGCAGAAAAGCACTCTGGTGGTCTTGATGATTTGAGTCAAGAAGCAATTGATTATGTTCAACGTTTAACCGAAAAAGACGAATTTCATTTAAAGATGATGTTGGAAGAAGGTGATATTCAGATTTTAAACAATAGAGTTACTTATCACACACGAACAAAAATAATTGATCACGAGTGTCCTACAAAAAAAAGATTACTATATAGAGTTTGGTTAAATGCTCCAGAGCCCAGACCAATGGATCCAAATTTTGCAAACCAATTAAATACTGGGCAACGCGGCGGTGTTACCAAGAGAATTAACTAATCTTGACAACTTCACACCTAACAGACTCAAAAGATTTAGAAATTAAAAATCATAAATGTTTTTTTGTTGGGGGGGTTAAAAAAAATATTGATAATAAAGAAATCGCAAAGGGAACTATGTATGTTGAGCAGTTCACACCAAAAAATCATAAAGAAAATCTTAAAATTATTTTTGTTCATGGCGGTGGACAAACTGGAGCGGGTTTTTTAGGAACACCAGATGGGCGTAGAGGCTGGGTGCATGATTTTTTACTTGCAGGCTTTGAGGTTTTTGTTGTTGATCAACCAGGACGAGGACGATCAGGATATTCAAATAAGCTGTATGGAGATTATATTGATAGAGAATTAGATGTTGATGATTGTGAGAGAAGATTTACGTCTATGAAAGATTTAGGAAATTGGCCCCAAGCTAAATATCATTCTCAATGGCCAGACAAAGGTAGAAGAGGAGATAAATATTTTGAACAGTTTTTAGCTTCGCAAGTAAATACAATGTCAGATCGTATTGAGATTGAAAAAATGTCACGTGTTGCACTTGCAGAACTTTTAGATCTAGTTGGACCCACTTTTGTTCTTGGTCATAGCCAAGGAGGACCTTTTTGCTGGTTAGCTGGTGATGTAAGGCCAAAAAAAATTTTAGGCTTACTTGCAATTGAACCTAATGGACCACCATTTTATAATGTTGCTTATGGTGGGCATAAACAATCACATTTAAAAAATTCAAAAACAGATCAAAAACGTGAAGGTGATAAAGACTGGTACATTACAGCATCAGAACCTGATAGGCCTGGCGGCATTACATATTTACCTTTAACATTCGAACCTCCTTTAAACGGAAATGAAAGTTTAGTTGCAGAATTAGATACTAGCCCAACAAAAGACAATCTTGTTCAATGTTATTTGCAAAAAGAGCCTGCAAGAAAATTAATAAATCTTCAAAATCTTCCAATTTTGATACTGTCTGCAGAGGCGTCTTATCATTCGCCATATGATCATGGGACAAGTAACTTCTTAAAACAAGCCGGTGTTAAGCATGATTTTATCAGACTGGAGGATAACAATATAAAAGGCAATGGTCATATGATGATGCTTGAAAATAACAACCATCAAATAGCTGATTTTTTATTAAAATGGATGTATTCTAAAATTAGTTAAATCAAGCATAATATCTTCAAAATTTTCAGTTTATTAGTGATAAACCTCTTTACTTTAAGTCTAATATTTGTTTAGTTTCCTTCGAACTAACTAATATTTAGGGGGATAAATAAAATGTTCAAAAAAATAATAGCAGTATTTGCTGCTCTATTTTTCTCAGCATCTGCAGCATTTTCTGTAGATTATTCTGGAAAAACTGTAACTATATGGGTTCCATTTAAAGCTGGTGGTGGAACGGATGCAGTAGCAAGAGCTCTAACAGGTCCTTTGTCTGCAAACTTACCAGGAAATCCATCAGTTGTAGTCAAAAATGTTACGGAAGGTGGCGGAATTGGTTCCGTTAATACTTATGTAGCAAAACACGGAAAAGATAAAGATGGATTGGTCGTTTTAGCAACTTCTGGTTCAACTCAACTTCCTTTTTTATTTAAAGATAAAAGAGTCAGATATGACTACAAAAGATTTGTAGCTGTACACGGTGCAGGTACTGGTGGCGTAGTATATGTAAGAAGTGATCTTGGTGTTAAAGATGTCATCAAAGATTTCAACAAATTAAAAGGAAAAAAATTACTTTACGGATCACAAGGTATCAGTTCATTAGACGCTGTCCCAGCTCTAGCTTTTGATATGTTGGGCTTGCCAGTAAAGATTGTTTACGGAATGAAAGGTAGAAAAGGTGGTAGAGCCGCAATAATGAGAGGCGAAACTACTATTGATTACCAAACAACTTCTTCATACAAAAAGCACATTAAGCCTTTAGTTGATAAAGGTGAGATGGTTCCTTTAATGACTTGGGGTGTGCAAAAAGGAAATAAGATTGTAAGAGATCCTAATTTCCCTAACCTACCTTGTTTCACTGAAGTTTATGAAAAAGTAACTGGAAAAAAACCAGGTGGTGCAGAATTCCAAGCTTGGTCAGCTATGTTTGCAGCAGGTTTTACTACACAAAAATTCCTAGTGTTACCTAAAGGTACTAAAGGAAGTGTCATTAAGACTTGGCAAAAAGCTGCTGAGGGTATTGTAGCTGATAAAGCTGCTATGAAAGTACTTAACAAAAAGTTAGGAACTTACCCTCACTACATTGGTAACAAAGATTTAAAGGTTGCTCTTAAAAATGCTTCTACAATGAAAGGAAGCACTTATAAGTACCTTAAAAACTGGTTAGCTAGTAAAAAATAAAATAATTATTTTAAATTGGGGAGGCAACTCCCCAATTTATTATTTTGAATATATCTTAATATGATCGATGCACTGCTTAGCGCATTCATTACAATTGTTTCAGGACCATCTATACTTTTTTTAATTGCAGGCGTTATTATTGGATTAATCGTTGGAGTAATTCCAGGATTTGGAGGAACTGTTGGTCTATCTCTTTTATTACCTTTTGTTTTTGGAATGGAACCAATTTCTGGAATTGCGATGATGATGGGTTTATTATCTGTTGTTGCAACCTCTGACACTTTTCCAGCAGTTTTAATTGGGGTGCCAGGATCAGTATCTGCACAAGCAACTGTTATGGATGGCTTTCCATTGGCAAAAAAAGGTCAAGCAGCTCGAGCTTTGTCAGCAGCATTCTTTTCTTCATTATTCGGGGGTTTGTTTGGAGCTGTTTTGTTAACGATGATTATTCAAATTGCAAAACCTATTATATTGGCGTTTGGTACAGGAGAAATGTTAATGCTGGCTGTTTTTGGAATAACGATTGTCGGAACATTAACTGGTGCAAGTATATCCAAAGGGTTAATCGCAGCTTGTTTAGGTTTGATCATTGGATCAATAGGAATTTCTCCAGGCTCGTCTGAATATCGACTAGATTTTAGTAATTTTTTAGAAGTGCAAAATTCTGCAGTAATGTATTTGGGGAATGGAATACATTTAATGGTAGTTGCGATATCAATTTTTGCCCTGCCAGAGATTGTTGAACTTTTAAGATCAAATAAAGCTATATCAGAAAAAGCAAAGCTAGAGTCATCGGGCTGGTTAAAAGGATTTAAAGATTTTATATCAAATAAATGGTTAGTTCTAAGATGTTCTTTTTTAGGAAGTTTTATAGGCTTAATTCCAGGAATTGGTGGATCATGCATTGATTGGATAAGTTATAGTCATGCAAAAACATCAGTTAAAAATAATGAGGAATTCGGCAAAGGTGATATTCGAGGTGTAATTGGTCCCGAGTCAAGCTCAAACTCAAAAGAAGGTGGTTCATTAATTCCAACGCTGCTTTTTGCGATACCTGGTTCCGGAGGAACTGCAGTTTTAATGGGTGGATTAATATTACTCGGTGTTGAACCTGGTATTCAATTAATAAATAACAGACTTGATTTGGTTTACACAATAATTTGGTCACTTGCTATTGCAAATATTTTTGGAGCTTTAGTATGTGTATATTTAGCAAAACCAATTTCATCTTTAACAACAATAAATTTTACTATTTTGGCTCCGTTCTTAATTTCACTAATACTCTTCGCTATTTATAACTCTAGCAGATCTTGGGGCGACCTTGTGTTTGCAATGCTTATTGGACTTATTGCAGTTTATATGAAAAGATTTGAATATTCTCGTGTTGCTTTGATGATTGGATTTGTATTAAGTGATGGAATTGAAACTAATTTATATCAAACTATACAATTTTATACATTAGAGGAACTATTTTTACGTCCAATATTTTTAGTTTTAATTGCAATTTGTGTACTATCAATACTTTCAGGATTAAAAATAATCGATAAAGCAAAACAATTAAGCCAAAGTACAAAAGCTATAGAATATACACGCAAACCTCAATTATATTTTGCAATACTAATGACGATCATTTCAGCCTATACTATATGGGCAACAAAAGATTTAGCTTTTTTAGGAAAAGTCTTTCCTCAAAGTGTAGGCATAACAATGCTACTATGCTCTTTAAGTTTAATTTATCAAATTAATTTTGCAAAAAGTGGCAGTTTGGTTCTTCATGATACAGAGGCAGACATGGTCAATAAAGATGGAATTCGACCTTTTTGGATGCCAATCTTTTGGTTTTTGCTACCACTGTTAGTAGCAATTTTCATAGGTTTTTATGTTGCTATTGGATTATTTGTTTTTTGGTTTTTAAAAAAAATTGCTAACGTTAAAACTTCTTTATGTTTTGTATCTTTAATATCTATTTGGGTTTTGCTCGCAATCATTTCTCATTTTATGGTAATGGATTTTGCACCTGGAATAATACAAACTTTTATAAAATTACCGTGGCCAATAAATTAATTTTATGAGTGATCAAATTAAAATACCATGTTTATTTATGAGAGGTGGAACTTCTAGAGGGCCATATTTTTTAAAGTCAGATTTACCAAGCGACATAGAACAAAGAGATAAAATATTATTAGCAGCGATGGGGTCACCAGATATAAGACAAATTGATGGATTAGGAGGCGCAGACCCAGTCAAAAGTAAAGTAGCTATTATTTCAAAATCCGAAGAAAAAAATATTGATGTTGATTATCATTTTGCCCAAGTAAAAATTGATGAACCAATTGTTGATACAAAACCTTCATGTGGAAATATGCTAATCGGGGTAGGACCAGCCTCAGTTGAAAGAGGTTTAGTCAAAGCAAATAAGGATCAAACTAAAATAGTAATTCGAGATGTTAATACTGGAATGAAAATTGAGGAAATTGTTCAAACCCCAGGAGGAGAAGTATCATACGATGGTGATTTTAAAATTGATGGGGTTCCAAATACAGGAACACCTGTGGAGATAAGATTTCTAGACTCTATTGGTGCAAAAACAAAAAAGCTTTTTCCAACTGGAAACAAAATTGACAATATTAATGGGAAAGAATGTTCATTAGTTGACGCAGCAATGCCAGTTGTTTTTTTTAGAGCAACTGATTTTGGAGTTACTGGCAACGAAACGCACCTTGAATTAAATCAAAATAAAAAGCTTATTGATGAAATGAGTGATATTAGAATTGAACTTGGAAAAAGAATTGGGTTTGGAGATGTAAGCAAATCTGTAATTCCAAAAGTCGCATTAATTTCAAAGCCAGACAATGGTAGCATTAAGTCTAGATACTTTATGCCATGGAGCTGTCATAATGGTTACGCTATAACTGGATCAATTTGTTTACTAGCTGCTTCAAAATCAAAAGGGACAATTTGTTCAGATTTTTATTCCGATTATTCGGATAAGGGAAAATTCGAAATAGAACATCCAACTGGTATGTCAAAGTTGAGTTTTAAAATAGAGTATCATGATAATGAGATAAAAAATCTTGTTGCAGGCACAACTAGGCACGCAAGATTAATTATGTCTGGACATGTTCATATCCAAAAATCTTTATTAAATAAATGAATTATAAATTAAAAAATAAAAACTGCATTATTACCGGAGCTAGTCAAGGCCTAGGTAAAGCCATTGCAATACTTTTAGCAGAAGAAGGGTGTAACTTAATCTTAGTTTCGAGAAGACCAAAACCATTAAAAGCTGTCGAAAAAATTATAAATACGAAATATAAAAAAAAAATAGCATATTCTTTGCCATATGATGTAACAAAAAAAGATGCACCAAAAAAAATAATTAGTTTTTGTAAAAAAAAATTCGGTATACCGGGTGTTTTAATAAATTCTGCTGGTGGATCTAGACCTACAACTTGGAATGCGACCGATACTCAGTGGGATGAGGGTATGACGCTAAATTTCACAGCTTTAAGAAAACTAACAACAGAAATTATCCCTTTGATGCAAAAAAAAAAATGGGGAAGAGTGATCAATATAACAGGATCTGTAGAGCCAAGAGAGGTCAATATTGCAAACGCAGCAAAATCTGCCGTTCACGCTTGGGCAAAAGGTTTGTCCAGAGTGGTTGCGAAAGATGGAATCACAGTAAATTCAATTTCACCTGGAAGGTTGAAAACTGAACAAATTTTAAAGAGGAGACATCCAAACATAAATGAAAGAAAAAAATTTATAAAAGAAAACATACCAGTTGGTTATTTTGGAGAACCAGAAGATTTGGGTCATTTGGCTGTATTTTTAGCATCACCTATAGCGAGATATATAACGGGAGAACTTGTGCACGTAGATGGTGGGATGAAACGATTTGCCCATTAATTAATCTTGATTTTATGTCTTAATTAATTAAATAGCTCTCATGAAAAGTTTAGATAGTTTTAAATCTTTATCAGAATTAAAAGTAGGGTCAAAAACTTACAAATATTACAATTTCAAAAAAGCTGCACAAAATGGCTTGGAAGGTATAGAAAAACTACCAAAATCTCTAAAAGTTGTTCTGGAGAATTTACTAAGATTTGAAGATGATTTGTCAGTAAATAAAGATCAAATATTATCAATCAAAGAATGGCTTAAAGACAAAAAATCTCCTAAAGAAATTGCTTATAGGCCCGCAAGAGTATTATTACAGGATTTCACTGGTATCCCAGCAGTTGCTGATCTTGCTGCCATGAGAGAAATTGTTAAAAATAAAAATAAAGATCCCGATAAAGTTAATCCATTATCACCTGTAGATTTGGTGATCGATCATTCAGTGCAAGTAGATATTAACGGATCAAAAGACGCGTTACAAAAAAATGTTGAAAAAGAATTTGAAAGAAATGGCGAACGATATTCATTTTTAAAGTGGGGCCAACAAGCATTTAATAATTTAAGAATAGTTCCACCAGGAACAGGAATTTGTCACCAGGTAAATTTAGAGTTTTTATCAAAGGTTGTTTGGACAGCAGACATTAAAGGTGAAACCTTTGCATACCCGGACACACTTGTAGGTACAGATAGTCATACAACAATGGTAAATGGTTTATCAGTATTAGGTTGGGGCGTAGGTGGTATTGAAGCCGAAGCAGGAATGTTAGGACAGCCTATTTCAATGTTGATACCTGAAGTAATAGGCTTTGAGATGAAAGGCAAGTTACCAGAAGGAACAACTGCTACTGATTTAGTTTTAACAGTTGTAAAAATGCTTAGGGACAAGGGTGTCGTCGGTAAATTTGTAGAATTTTATGGAGAAGGATTAAAAAACCTTACTTTAGCAGACAGAGCAACAATCGGCAATATGGCTCCTGAGTATGGAGCAACGTGTGGTTTTTTTCCAATAGATGAAGAAACTATAAAGTATTTAGAATTATCAGGCAGAGATAATGATACTATTGAACTTGTTAAATCATATTCCAAAGAGCAAGGACTATGGGCTGACAATAATGCAGTTTATACTGATACTTTATCTTTAGATATGTCTACTGTTGTACCAACAATTTCAGGACCAAAAAGACCACAGGACAAAGTCTTATTAACAGAGGCAGCATCAACTTTTAAAAAAGTTTTAAAAGATATTTCTAAAAGAGAAACGCCTAAATCTGTCAAAGTAGAAAAAAATGATTTTGAGTTAGAAGATGGAAAAATTGTAATAGCTGCAATTACATCATGCACAAATACATCAAATCCAAATGTCTTAATTGGTGCAGGTCTTCTTGCGAAGAAAGCGGCAGAGCTTGGATTACAAACTAAACCTTGGGTAAGAACTTCGTTGGCTCCAGGTTCGCAAGTTGTTACTGACTATTTAAACAAAGCTGGACTAACACCTTATCTTGATGAACTTGGGTTTAATACTGTAGGATATGGTTGTACAACTTGTATTGGAAATTCCGGCCCTCTACCCGATGAAATTAATAACGCCATTTTAGATAACGATTTATTAGCAGTTTCAGTTCTCTCAGGTAATAGAAATTTTGAAGGTCGTATTAGTCCAGTAGTAAAAGCAAATTTTTTAGCATCGCCTCCATTAGTAGTTGCCTATGCAATTGCTGGTACAATGAATTTCGATCTTTATAAAGATCCACTTGGAAAAGGAAAAGATGGACAAGATATTTTCTTAAAAGATATTTGGCCATCCAATAAAGAAATTGAAAATACACTTATGTCTTGTTTAGATGCAAGTATGTTTAAAAACAGATACTCAAAAGTATCTGAAGGTCCTAAGGAATGGCAGTCCATTACAACAGAACCCACAAGTATTTATGACTGGGACAATGGATCAACTTATGTAAAAAAACCCCCTTTTTTTGATAAAATGACTGACGAACCAGAAGGTTTTAAGGAAATCAAGGATGCAAGGTTATTATTAATTTTAGGTGATATGATTACCACAGACCACATATCTCCGGCAGGATCTATTCCAAAAAATAGCCCGACGGGAGATTATTTTATGGAACATCAAATTCTTCAAAAAGATTTTAACTCATACGGTGCAAGAAGAGGAAATCATGAAGTTATGATGAGAGGAAGTTTTGGTAATATTAGAATTAAAAATGAAATGGCACCCGGTACAGAGGGCGGATTTACAAAAATTTATCCTGAGGGAAAAGATGCAACAGTTTTCGAGGCTGTAATGGAGTACAAAAAAAGAGGAACTCCATTGGTTGTTGTAGGCGGTAAGGAATATGGCTCAGGTTCTTCTAGAGATTGGGCCGCTAAAGGTACGCAATTACTTGGTATAAAGGCAGTCATTGTGGAAAGCTTTGAAAGAATTCATAGATCAAACCTTGTTGGCATGGGAGTTTTACCTCTAGAATTTAAAGATGGCATGAATAGAAAAAATTTAAAACTTGATGGATCAGAATTAATCACAGTTATAGACGTTGAGAAGGGACTAAAACCTCTTCAAGATGTTAAAGTTGAAATAAAATATGCTGATGGAACTTCTAAAACTATAAACACTACATGTAGAATTGATACAGATAACGAGGTTTTGTATTATATTAATGGTGGAATTCTACAGTATGTTTTAAGAAACATGCTACAATAATGCAGCATGATACCAGATAAATTTAGTAAAATAGATATCCTAGATAATACTTACGACGTAGTTGACATTAGTACCATTGACAAAATAGATACTCTTCCTTTTTCGTATAGAGTGTTAATTGAAAACATTATTAGACAAAAACTTCTTGGAAAAAATAAAAACGCTGACTCACAAGTAAAAGCGATACTTGAGAATAAAATAGGTGCAGCAATAAATTTTGCACCAAATAGAATCTTAAGTCACGATATATTAGGCAAAGTTATGTTGGTTGACTTTTTAGCGTATAGAGAAGCTTTACAAAAAAAAGGTGTTGGTTCAAAATCTATTCAGCCAGACGTACCCGTAGATGTAGTTATTGATCATTCACTACAGGTAGATTTCTTTGGCGACGATCAAGCAAAAATAAAAAATTTAGAAAAAGAGTATGAAAGAAACTCAGAAAGATTTTCCTTTTTACGATGGTGTTCAAAATATCTTGATAAAGTAAATGTTATTCCTCCTGGAGTTGGTATATGCCACCAGGTAAATATTGAACATTTGTCCAAAGTTGTTTGGAGGGAGCAAAAGGGAAATTTAAATATAATACACCCAGATACATGCATTGGAACTGACAGTCACACTCCAATGGTAAACGCAATTGGCGTTGTTGGTTGGGGTGTTGGAGGCGTTGAAGCTGAAATATCAATGTTAGGTAGAACAATTCCTATGACCGTACCTGAAGTTGTAGGAGTAAATCTTAAAAATTCTTTGCAAGAGGGAATTACGTCTACTGATTTAGTTTTGCACGTAACCAAATTGTTGAGAGACGCCAAAGTTGTTGGTAGTTTTATTGAATTTTTTGGTCAAGGTGTTGAGACTTTAACAGTTGGAGATAGAGCGACTATTTCAAATATGGCACCAGAATTTGGCGCTACAAATGTTTTATTTCCAGTTGATGATGAGACAATTCAATACTTAAAAATGACAGGTCGAACATCTGAAGAGTTAAAAATTGTTGAAGAGTATTCAAAAAAACAAAAATTGTGGAGGAAGCCAAATGATAATCCAAAATATAATAGGATCTTAGAATTAGATTTAAATTCAATTTCACCTTGTGTTTCCGGTCCTAGAAACCCAGAAGATAAAATAAATTTAGATAAATTTTCTAATTTAGTAAATGAACATTCTCAGTTGTTATACAAAAAAGATTTAAGAAACGAAGAGTATGAAGTTCCAAATCTTGGCTATAAAATTAAAGATGCAGATATTATGATAGCAGCAATAACAAGCTGTACAAATACTGCAAATCCAAAGAACGTTATAGCGGCTGGATTAATAGCTAAAAAGCTTGTCGAACTTGGATTTAAACGTAACAAAATGGTAAAAACCTCATTTGCCCCAGGTAGCAAAGTCACTGCAGAAATATTAAAGCAAACAGGATTACAAAATTATCTAGATCAGCTTGGCTTTAACGTTGTTGGAATAGGCTGCACAACTTGCAATGGTAGTTCAGGGCCATTAGATCCAAACCTTGCTGAAATAATTGAAAAGGAAAAAATTTTCTCTACTGCAGTATTATCAGGTAATAGAAATTTTCAAGGCAGAATACATCCAAATATTAGAGCTTCGTACCTTGCCTCTCCAGGTTTGATTGTCTTATTTTCAATTCTTGGTTCTATAAAAAAAGATTTGTCCAAAGTTTCGATAGGAAAAGATAATCAGGGTAAAGAAGTTTTTTTTAAAGATATTTGGCCTGCAAATAAGGAAGTTAATAAAATAATTAGTAAATTTTACAAATCAGAAACTTTTATAGAAAAATATAAAGAAGTAAATGAGGGCGGTGAGCTATGGGAGGGTCTCAAGGTTTCTACGTCCAATAATTACGATTGGCCGGAGAGTACATATATTAGAAAACCTCCTTACATGAGTAATGCAGAAAAAAGTGAAATTAAAGATATTCATTTAGCAAGACCCATAGCTTTGTTTGGAGATTCGGTGACTACCGATCATATTTCTCCGTCAAGCGCAATTACAAAAGGAACTGCAGCCTGGGATTACCTAACTGATCTTGGACTAAATAAAAAAGACTTTAATAATTTTTTAACAAGAAGAGCAAACCATGAAATTGTTGCAAGATCTACATTTGCAAGTTTAAGGCTAAGAAACTTAATGACGCCTGATCAGGAGGGAAGTATCACAGTAAAATATCCTGAAAATGAAGTAATGAGACTTTATGATGCTGCAATGGAATATAAAAAAGAACAAAAAGAAATTATAGTTATTGCCGGAGAGAATTATGGTTGTGGGTCTTCAAGAGATGTAGCGGCTAAAGGACCTTTATTGATAGGCATAAAAGTGATTGTTGCAAAAGGATTTGAAAGAATTCATAGATCAAATTTAATCGGAATGGGAATATTACCACTACAGTTTAAAAGTGGACAAGGTATTGACGAACTAGAAATAAAAGGATCTGATCAGTTTAGTATAATAGGATTAGATAAAATTGATAATGAAAATAAAAAAGTAATAATGAAAATACATAAAGAGGCAGGAGATATAATTGATATAGAGCTCAATGCGCGACTAGATGTGCCAGAAGAGTTAGTATTTTGGAAAAATGGCGGTATATTGCCAACTGCTTATAAGGAGGCCTAAGCAATGAGTCAAAGGTGGATTAAAGCTACTTATTATAGAGGCGGTACCAGCAAGGGTGTCTTTTTTCAAAAGAAAGATTTACCCACTGAAAATGAAAAAGAATTAAGTGAAATTTTTTTAAAAGTAATTGGTAGTCCAGATCTAAATGGTCGACAATTAAATGGAATGGGCGGAGGTGTTTCATCAGTATCTAAGTGCGTGATTATCAGCCCTTCAGAAAGAGAGGATGCTGATATTGACTATAACTTTATACAGCTTGCCGTCGATAAACCAATTGCTGAATGGAATAATAATTGTGGAAATTTATCAGGTGCAGTTGGTCCTTATTCAGTACAAGAAGGTATTGTAAAGCCAAAGGAAGGCGAGAACATTATTAGAATTTATCAGGTAAATACCGATAAAATTATTCATTCAACTTTTAAAGTTAAAGATGGAAAGCCTGAAATAGATGGAGATTATTCAATTGCAGGAGTAACTGGGAATAATTCAAAAGTAAGATTAGATTATTTAGAACCTGGAGGATCAGGTACTGGAAAATTGCTTCCAACTGGTAATACAGTTGACGAGATTGAAATTAAAGATTTTGGTAAAATTAAGGTATCTATCGTCGATGCCGCGACACCTTTAATATATATTTTTGCGGAGGATTTAGGATTAAATGGAACAGAAACCCCTGATGAACTTGATGCAAATACAGACAAAATGGATATCATTCAAAGAATTAGAAGAAAATGTTCAGTTTTAACTGGAATATCAGACTCTGAAAACAATGCACCAATGAACACTCCAAGAATAGGTATCGTTACCTCGCCAAAAGATTACAAAAGTTTAGATCAATCGAATATAAAACAAGATCAGCAAGATATTACAGTAAGAATGTTCTCAATGGGAAAAACACATAAAGCAATTATGGGAACTGCGGGTGTTAATGTAGGTGTTGCAGCAGCAATACAGGGTACTATACCAAATAATATAAAAAGAAAAAATTCTAACCCACTTGAGCTTAGGGTAGGAAATCCTTCAGGAGTAATGGTTGCGGGTGCAATAGTTGAAAAAAAAGATAATCAATTTTATGCAAAGTCTGCAATCATGTATAGAACATTTAGACCATTGATGAGAGGTGAAGTTTTAGTTTAGGCTGAGATTTTCATTTCACCTGTCACTTGAGTACGGTGCATAATTCTTCTAGTATTGGGATCAAAAGAATCTCTTTTGTGAAGTACAAATAAATTTTTCCACATTAATAACTCATTTACTTGCCATCTTTGTGTCCAAGTATATTTTTTTTGTGTTGCATGCTCCCAAACTTGATTAAGCAATTTTTCGCTTTCATTTACACTTAATCCAACAATATAAGCGTGAGGCCTTCTACCAATAAATAAAGTTTTTCTATCAGTATTTGGATCTTTAAAAACCATAGGATGTCTAGCACCTGGGGTTTGAGAGGGATTAGCAACTTCTTGGTAGCCTTTTCTAAGTTGACCTGCACTATTATGAGCTGAGTCATGTATTAAAATTTTATCTGCAATTTTTTCTTTTAGCTCTGCTGGCATGTCTTCATATGCTGCTATCATATTAGCAAAATGTGTATCGCCTTGATCCTTAGGTACTTCGAGTGAATAGAGAATTCCAGCTTTTGGTGGAATATCTTGATAGGTCATATCTGAATGCCAAGTGGCTTCACCATCGCCCAAAATTCCAGTAGGTTTACCTTCTTTCTTAACATTGGAAATAACATTTATCTCTGGATGTTTTGGTGAAAAATTTATTCCATAAGGATTTGGAGCAGGTAAATCTAAATTACCAAAATGTTTACTAAATTCAATTAACTTAGGATCAGTCAAATTTTGATTCTTAAATACTAAAACTAGATTTTCATCCCAAGCTTTATTGATATCATTAATTTCACTTTGTGAAAGTTTTTGGCTTAAATCAATCCCTTTAATTTCGGCACCCAAGGACTTTCCACTACAAACAATTTCCATATAAAATATCTAATCGGTTATAATGATTTAGTCAATTATAAATAACCTTGTAAACCCAGGTAGATTAAACGTAATGCACCAAAAAATAATATTAAGCTTAAAACTTTATTAAAATACTTTTCTCCTTTAGATACCAGAAATAATCTTCCAAGATAAGTTCCTAAAAAACCAACCAATATCATTAGAGTCAAAAAGAAAATATATTGATCAAAAGCAAAACCAATTAAAAAAAATGCAAGACATTTTAAACCATGCTGAAAGGTCATCATCGCACCATGCGTGGCAACATGTTTCAGGGGTGGAAAATTTAAATTTTTAATAAAGGTTGCTACAATTGGACCTGATGCTCCAAAGAGTATGGACATTGTAGAAGAGGCTACCCCACCTATAAACATAAATTTTTTACCAAGCTGAGGAAACTTGCCAAATAGAGAGTACAAAATAAACAATCCAACGCCAATCTGACCCAAAGATGGAGAAATATTTTCTACTATATTTGCCCCAAAATATGATCCTAATAACGTGCCAAAAACAAAAGGAATAATAAGCTTAACATCTATTTCCTTGAGTGAGACAAATATTCTTGAGAAATTAGATCCTAATTGGATTGCTCCATGAACCGGCACTAGAGCTATCGGTGGTAGAAAAAAAGATAGACTTACTAGCATTAAAATACCACCCCCCAAACTTAGAGCTGTTGAAATAAATGCACATACTAAATTTATTAAAATTAAGCCAACCCCTTGATAAAGGGACAGCTCTTCTGGAAACAATGGAAAGCTATCAATCACAAAGTTCTTATATGTTAAAATTTAAAAATATAAAACTTGATACTCCTACTGACAATGCTGCTATAAATCCAATTAATAAGGGCTTTAACCCTAATTGTTTAAAATTAGAAAATTTAATTTGTAAACCAAGGGCAACCATGGATAGTAAAATTAGATATTTGGATATTTCTTTTAATATCAAAACGAGATTTAACCAGTTCTCATTCAAAGTTGATTCAATAAAATATAAATCACCTAGAGTTCTTATGATGGATAGTGTGATAAATCCTAAAACGAATAAAGGGAAAAATTTTTTTAAAGAGCCTTTTATATTTTTGCTTTTACTATCATTAAAATAGAAAGCTAGAAGAGGTATCATAATAATTAAAAATGAATTTCTAATCAGTTTTATTGTCATGGATGAATTTAAAGTTTCATTTGCGGTATATGTTTCTTGATAAATCAATCCAGCTGCACTTACTTGAGCTGTGTCATGTATGGATGTGCCAAGAAAAATGCCGGCCTGAACATTATTATCACTAAAAAGATAATTTGCTAAATATGGATAGCATAACACTGCAAATAATCCAAAGAGGGTTACTACTCCAACTGCATAACCAGTTTCATTCTTATCTGATTTTATTATTGTTGATGTGGCAATAACTGCCGTTACCCCACAAATAGCAGTTCCCATGGAAATAAGTATTAATAATTTTTTTGAAAGATTAAAAGCTTTGCCGATTAATATAAGAATAATGAAGACTAATATTATATTAAATAAAATTAACACTAATGAATTTAAACCATATTGTAATAATTGATCAAAGCTAAGGCCTATCCCAATCAGAGCAATACCAATCCTTAAAATTTTATTTATTACAAAATTTAAAACGACTTGATTATTTTTTGGTAGACTAAATAAATTTGTATAAAGTATTGCAATTAGAATACATATAAAAGCTGGTGAGATAATAAAATTATCATTTGATAAAAAGTTATTTAATAATAAAGAAATACAGAATATTCCCAAAATTAAACCCAACGAATAAATCATCAATATTTTATTTATTACTTAATATCCAAGTTAGATAACTGAACTAACTCTTTTATAGTAAATTCTTTATTTAAAACACAATCTATAAGATCATCAGTTTTCGGACTTTTAAATACTGCAAATAATCTTTTAGCTTTAGCGGTAATATCATCGGCATTCATTGGATTATCCGGGGTACCTCTTACTGAACTTGCATGATAAAAAAGTTTTTTTCCATCATTTAAAATAATAGTAATCTTTGATTGTCTCTCTGGTCTTGCAATTGCCAACTCGTCACTGGAAATAGATTTTATTTTTTTTCTTAAAGTCACAACATCTGGGTCATTGAATAGTAATTCATCATGAGCCTCCTCATATCCCATAGTTTTTTTTATGAGATGAACTGCAATTAAATGTTGCGCGCTGATCGAGGGAATTTCTCTATCATTAATTATATGATATCGATCAGATGGAATTTCTACAGTAAGTTCTTTAATATCTTTATGATTAAATTCATTGTTTTTTAACAAATATTCAATTGCATCCATCATAGATTGGATTGGCGATCCCACAGACCATTTTTTTAATGAGGAGTGATCAATTTCAAATTTCTTTCCTAATTCACTTACAATAAGTTCAGGCTTTGGGTTGTGCGCAAAACCTTCATGAAAACCTCTTTCTCCTAAAAGAGGATCGGTTACAGATGTAAAATTTTCTTTTGCAAGTAATGCAGAATAAATTGCATTTCTTGTTGTCATGCCAGAAAATACAAATGCCTTTTCTATATGATCTGGATCTCTATTCCAGCAGGCAAGGCCTGAAGCTTGTTGTATCGTATACGACAATAAATAATTACATTGTTGATGAGAAAGCTTTAGTAAAGCTCCGGCAGATGCAGTACAGCCAAATATGGTTCCAAGACTGTGAGTTGCGAAAGTAGTTGTTTTTGGTGTTTTGTATCCCAAGCTAGTTGTAATTCTCACGCCCACGTCATAACCTAATGCAATCGCTTTTAAAATATCGTTACAATTTAAATCTTGCTTTTCTGCTATTGCCAATGTGCCTGGAACAATTGCGCAGCCAGGATGAAATCTACCATTTGTATGAGAGTCGTCAGTTTCATTAGCATGGGCTGCCATTCCATTTCCAAAACCTGCATTGATCGCTGATACTTTAATGTCATTTCCTAATAATGTAGCCTCTTTAGGACCACCTTGATTTTTTGAAAATTCAAATCCTTTTCTACCAGGGGGCAAAAGTCGTCCGGTCAAAATTGCTATTAATGTATCCAGTAAATGAAATCTTGTATTATTTTGTGTTTCTTTAGGAAGTTCATGACTTAAGGCTTCTGATATATATTTTGTAAGTGTTTGTTGTATTTCCATTAGAATATTCCTTTTATACTATTTTTCTCAAAATTAATCTTATTTTTATCACAGCTAATGTTTAACTGCTTTACTTCTTTGGGCTCAAGTTTTGCAAGGTTTTCAATTAAATTTAAAAATCTAACGTCTTCCTTATTATTAACCATGTCTTTAAATAATGGTTTCATTTTATTAATATATTCAGCTCTTTTAAATGGAGTTTTTCCACTTGGATGAGCATTAGCAAATTCCAATTGATCAACTATTTTTTCTCCATCATTTAATATAATTTCTACTTCTGCACCTTGAGCTTTTTTTAATGGATCAGGCTCATCATAATATTTTTTATTCCATTTTTCGCTTTCAAATGTTTCAATTTTATTCCAAAGCTCGACTGTTTCTTTTCTATTTTTTCTTTCATCACTATAACTTTTCTCATGATGCCATTCACCATCTTCCAGAGCAACTGCAAAAATATACATAGCTGAGTGATCTAATGTTTCTCTTGAAGCTAATGGGCTATATTTTTCCTTATCGTTACTTCCACTTCCCATAACAATGTGTGTGTACTCTTTACTATAAATATTTACTTTTTTTACTTGTTTTAGATCTTTAATTTTTTTTCTAACATTAAAAGCAAGATCAATTATAGAGTTTCCGTGATAACCAGCTGAATGCTCTTTTGTAAATGTTCCCAAGATACCAGCCCGCGCCTCATCTTTTTCTGGTAATTCTATACTCAAATCTTTGTTATCTTTTTTAACTAATATAGGGATAATACCGTAATCACCCTCCCACACTGGACTAGGGGAGGTGTCACCTCTTATAGCCCTGTCAATTGCATCAATTGCATTTTTTCCAACCAACCCTGGCGCATAAGCTTTCCAACTTGATAATTGCCCTTTCCTTCCTTGTCTTGTAAAGATTGATGTATGTGCACTCCATTGTATAGCTTGATAAATAGTTTCTGTATCTAATTTTAATAATTTTCCTAATGCACTTGTAATCGCAGGTCCTAGATGCCCTACATGGTCAATGCGGTTTGGATTTAATGCTATAGACATTGATAATCTTAATTGCGTTTCGTAACTTGTAGCTATAGCTTTAACCAAGTCTTCACCATTACAATTTTTTTGCTGAGCGACTGCTAATATTGTTGGGATACAGTCCCCTGGATGACAAGTTTCTTTTGCCATAATATTATCGTGAAAATCTAACTCTCTAACCGCAACTGCATTTGCCCAAGCAGCCCATTGACAATCAAATTTTTTATTATGATCTAAACCAATAAGAGCTGCTCCTTGGTCGTTTTCAAATCGCATTGCTTGTGATCTTGCAATTTTAACTGCCTCTCTATTTATCGCAGCTACCGCAACACCCACGTTATCAATAATTCGGTTACCTACCATTTCAGTAATTTCATTGGCTAAATCCCATTCCTGGGACGCCATTGACGCGATGCGCCAAGCAAGTTGCTCGTCTTTCTTTGTTACTTCTCCTGGTTGCTGGACTTTTATGGAGTATTTCTTCATTTATAGTTTTATAAAGTAGTTATTGTTTCATATTATGAAACATCATTTTACATATTGAACTTTAATCTATTATCGTGTTATTATTTGTCAATTAATTGATCAATTAAACTAAAGGGGGATAAATGTTCAATTCAAAATTCAAAAAGCTTTTTGGCTTTTTAGGTTTATTCGCTCTGATTTTCACAACATTATCTGGTCAGTCTTTTGCAAAGAAGCATCCAACATATGCTCAGAAAGCTTGCAAAGGTCAAATCCAAGTTGTGATACACGCATCATACGGTGGTGGTACTGATACAACTGCAAGAATGATGTCAATCAGAACAAGAAGAACTTTAAATACAGATATCCAAATCGTAGGTAAAAGAGGTGGATCTGGCGCAAAAGCTCAGAACTACACTTTAACAAGACCTAAAGATGGATGTACAGTTATGGCTTTAACTGAGTCTCACTTGTATACAATGGCTAGAGGAAAATCTAACATGAAGATTTCTGACTTAGTTGGTGTTGCAAGAGCTATGGAAGAGCCAACATTTGTTGTTGTTAATGCTAAAAATAAAAAGCTTAGCACTGTTAAAAAAATGCAGAAAGAAGCGCAGAAGAAACCAATTAGTGTAGCAATCGCATCAATTGGAGGAACAGAGCACATTGGTATGTATTCATACTCAAAAGCTGCAAACATTCCATTTAAAGCAGTTTCATTCGGATCAGGAGCACAAAGTTTACAAGCTTTAGCATCTGGTAAGGTTGACGCTTCTTTATTAAACCCTTCTGAAGCAGCTGCATTAATTGCAGACAAGAAGATTAAAGCAATCGTTTTATTACATGACAAAGCTTTAGCTGATTACCCGAAAGTGAAAACTTCATATTCTATGGGCCACAATGTAAAAGTTGTGACGACTAGAGGATATGCAGTGCTTAAAGGTACACCACAGTCTACGATCGATGAGATCTCAAAAGGTATGGTGAAAGCAATGAAGCATGAAACGTTTGGTAACTACCTTAAAGGTGCATCTCTAGACCCTGCTACTAGCCCAGCTGGTACTAAGGTTTGGGATAAGCAGTTAAAAGAAAATTACAAAAAAGCTGCTGTTGCATTAAAAGGTTTAGGTTTAACTAAATAGTTAATATCTATGTCTAACGAATCTAACTTTGCGCCTGATAAATCGGGCGCAAAGTTTTTTCACCGAAAAGATCTTTATTTAGCTCTAGTGCTAGTCGCATTTGGGGCATTTGTTTATAATGAAGCTGGCAAGTTTCCTCCGGCCCCTGCGGTTTTAGGAGATACTTTAAATGCAGATGTTTTTCCAAAAATTTTAGTTATTATATTACTTTTTTTAACTGCAATAATTCCATTTGAATTTAAACTTACTCCAGAAAAAATTGCCAAGATCGATAAAGATAGAAATGAAAAAACTTTACCGATTACTTGGATTACAATTTTTGTATTGCTCACAATTGTTTTTTTAACAGATTTTCTTGGAGCAGTATTGACTATGTTTGTTACGTGTCTAATAGTACCTCTTGTATGGGGTGAAAGAAATTATGTGGCAGTTGCAATTTATGCAATTGTATTTCCAGCGTTTGTCTGGTTTTTATTTAATCAACTTCTAGGTTTGTATTTTGCACCTGGATTATTGGAAGTGTTTAGTAGATAGTTATGCAAGATGTAATTAAGGGATTTGGTTTAATATTAGAGTTTCAAAACATTTTACTTATATTCGGTGGTGTTTTAATAGGAGTACTAGTCGGAGCTTTACCAGGTCTTAGTTCTCCAATGGCTATTGCATTGTTAATGCCATTTACAATAAGCCTTGATCCTGTTGCATCAATTTCCATGATGGCTGCATTATATTGTGCAGGTACTTTTGGAGGTTCGATAACAGCAATATTAATTAATGCACCAGGTGCTCCACCAGCGGTAGCGACTGCGTTAGATGGATATCAAATGGCAAAGAAGGGTGAGCCAGGAAGAGCATTAGGTTTAGCCGCAATATCAAGTGTAATAGGTGGTATCATCGCAATTTTTATATTTTTAATGGCAACACCTCTGCTAGCAGAAATTGCATTAAAATTTGGTCCAGTTGAATATTTTGGTTTATCCGTTTTCGCATTATCAATGCTTGCAGCGATGAGTGGAAAGTCATCTATTAGAAATTTAATAGCAGGAACACTCGGAGTGTTAGTCTCTACTATTGGTGTGCATTTAGCAACTGGTGTTGAGAGGTTTGACTTTGGTGTTCAAGAATTAACTGAAGGAATAAAATTCGTACCAGTTTTAATTGGTTTGTTTGCGATGTCAGAATTATTAAATCAATCTAGGACTTTAAACGATACGGTTGAAAGAATGAACGCAAAAGCGTTAAGACTTCCTACATTTGCAGAATTAAAAGCAGTAAAAGGTACAATTTTAAGATCTTCTGGTTTAGGTACATTTATTGGAATTTTACCAGCAGAAGGATCTACAGTTGCTGCTATGATGGGTTATAATGAAGCAAAACGATTCTCAAAAACTCCAGAATTATTTGGAACAGGTTGTCCGGAGGGAATTGTTGGACCTGAAGCTGCGAATAATGCAGCAGCTGGCGGTGCAATGGTTCCAACTCTTGCCCTTGGTATTCCTGGCAGTGGTACTACTGCACTTATATTAGCTGCTCTTGTGATGCATGGCTTTAGACCTGGTCCTTATTTAATTACTGAAACACCACACTTAGTTCATGCAATATTTGGTGCGATGTTATTTGCGAATATTGGTTTTTTAGGAATTGGATTAGTGGGAGCAAGGTTTTTTTCTTATGTTACATTTATTCCTAAAAGATTTTTATGGCCATCAGTGTTTGTGTTCTCATTAATTGGATCGTATGCTTATAGTTCAGCATTTTTTGATGTTTGGGTCATGTTAATTTCGGGTATTATAGGTTACTTTGCTTTAAGAAATGGATTTTCTCCTGCACCATTTGTGATGGGATTAATTCTTGGTAAAATGGTTGAAGAAACCTTTACGCAATCGATGGTTATCTATGACAGTAATTTTATGTCGTTCTTTGAGAGCGGAGTATTCATCTTATTTATGGTTTTAACTGTTATTAGTCTTTCAACACCTTTCTGGGGAACGATAAGACAAAAGTTCAAATCTTAAACAATTGGATAAAAATTTTTCAAAAGACAAAGTAGCCGTCATTACTGGTGGAGCTAAAAAAATTGGTAGATCAACCGCTAAAAAACTAGCTGACCAAGGTTTCAATATTCTAATTCATACTGGTGGTAAAAGTTTAGAAGAAGCAAAAAAAACAGTAGAGATTGTTAAGGAGTATTCTGTAAAGTCTGATGTTGTTGATGGTGATCTAGAAGATTTAAAAACAATTGATAAAATTAAAGATGCTGCACAAAAACTTGGTACACCATCAATATTAATTAATAATGCAGGACTTAGAATTCATGATGATTTCGAGAAAATTAAATATGAAGATTGGAAGAGGGTAATGACAGTAAATGTTGATGCATCTTTTTTATGCACCCAAGCTTTGATAGGGCCTATGGTAAAACAAGGATGGGGTAGAGTGATAAATATAGGAGGATTGTCTGCGCATATTGGAGCTAAAGAAAGAGCTCATGTAGTCACCTCAAAAGCTGCATTAGTTGGTTTAACAAAAGCAATTAGTATGGAATTTTTAGAAAAGGGTGTGACTTGTAATTGTGTAGTTCCAGGATTTATTGAAGATTTTGATAGTAAGGAAAAAGCTTTATCAGGACATTGGCTACGACACCCACAAACACCAAGTCTAGCATTAAAACGTTTTGGGAATCCAGATGAAGTTGCTGAAGTAATTGCAAACCTTTGTAAGAAAGAGGCTAATTATATTAATGGCCAGACATTACATGTAAATGGTGGTAGCTTTACTCCATGATTATCGCAGAAGAGTTTTCTAGATGGGCTTTATCATTAAAAACAAATCAAATTACAGATAAATCTAAAGAAGTTTTAAAGTTTTTAGTTAAAGATATATGTGGAATAATTGTATCGGCTAGAAATGAAAATTACGTGCAAAGTTTAGTGAAAACCTATTCAGGTTCTGGTGATATAATTTCCCTAGGTCATGGCAAGAAATTTGACCAATTTTCATCTGCAATTATTGCAGGAACTGCAGCGCATGGTGAAGACTTTGATGATACTTTTGAAGGAAATCCAATGCACATTGGAGCAAGCATGATACCAGCATTACTATCAGCTGGCCAAAAATATAATTTAACCGGTGATCAGATTTTAAAAGCTTTAGCTGTTGGCGCAGAGTTAATGTGTAGATTAGCTCTTGTTGCACCAACTGCTATGCATAAGCAGGGTTTTCATCCAACAGCAATATGCAGCACATTTGGTGTAAGTGCAGGTTTATCTTCTGTATTAGGTTTAAATGAAAAACAAATGGTTTCCGCACTTGGAATATCAGGAAGTTTCACCTCAGGTATTATCGAGTATCTAGCAGAGGGGTCGTGGACCAAACGAGTTCATCCTGGTTGGTCAGCAAACTCTGGAACCAACGCAACCTTAATAGCAAAGTCAGGATTTTACGGACCAAGAACAGTTTTTGAGGGAGAGCATGGTTTTTTTAAAGCGTTTGCTTTAAAAGAAATCAAAAGAGATTTTTCTCATTTAACAAATAAACTTGGCTCAAGATGGGAAATAGAAAATCTAGCATTTAAACCATATGCCTGCGGTACCATGGCTCAACCTTTTGTAGATTGTGCTGTTAAATTAAAAGAAAAGATTAAAGATGCATCTAAGATTAAATCAATCACAGCAAAAGTTGGAGAGGGAACCGTCCATCGATTATGGGAGCCCACTAAAGAAAAGAAGAAACCCTCAACACCCTATTCAGCTAAATTTTCAGTACCGTATTGTGTTGCAGTCGGTTTTTTAAGAGGGGATGCAGGATTAAATGAATTCAATGAAGAAAGCATTAAAGAAAAAAAAATTTTAGATTTAGCTGGTAAAGTTAATTATGAAATTGATCCTAATGACGAATATCCAAACAATTATACAGGTATATTAATTTGTGAAACTGATGAAGGCACAATTACAGAACATCAAAATTGTTTTAGAGGTGGCAAAAAACAGCCTTTAACAAAAGAGGATATCGATAAGAAATATGAAGCAAATCTTAAATTTTCAAAACTAGCAGATAAAGAACAAGATAAATTAACAAATTTTATTAATAATTTTTTTGAAAAACCAGCTTTTCAGGATATAGATTTTGAATAGTCCATGGAAGAATTCAATTTAACTGAAGTTGCAACAAACTTATCAATTGCAAAAATATTAATTCTAATTGCAGTGGCTTTCTTTGCATCTGTAATATCAGGAATATCCGGTTATGGTGGTGGAATGACTTTAGGTTTATTGGTTTCTCCATTTATTCCAATAAAATTACTAGTTCCTTTAATGTCTATATTTGTCTTTTTTTCTAATCTTTCAAGAATGTATTTTTACCGAGATCATATTTTTTGGAAAAAAGGAATGTATTTTGCATTATTAGGTTTACCATTTGTTATTTTAGGGACTAATTTTTATGCTTCTGTTTCACCACAAGTTTTATATTTTTGTTTAGGTTTTGGTTTAGGCTTTATTGTGATTTTAAGAAGAGTGTTTGCAAAAATCAATTTAACTATTGGCTGGTTTGGCCTTAGTGTTATGGCTATATTTTATGGTACGATTAGTGGTGTAATACTTGGTCCTGGTAGTGTCTTATTAACCGCTTTAGCCGCAAATGGATTAATGGGCCCACAAATTGTCGGCACAGACTCTTTTATCACTCTTATTAACTGTGCAGTACGACTAATATCCTTTCGGCAACTTGGGTTATTAAGTAATGAGGCAATTTTCTTTGGATCATTAATTGGATCCGTTGCTATCTTTGGATCTTATGTTGCAAGAAAAATAGCAGATAAATTAGGAGTTAAACTACACACAGTTATTATCGAAGTATGCGTTGTGTTAGGTGGTTCTGTAATGATTTACAGAGCATTCACTTTTTAAAAAACTCTGAAAAAATTTTCGTAAATTAATTTGAAACTAGATAGAAAAATAACAGCATATACAATATTGTAAAATGTTTTTTGAGTGACATTTTTAACAATCCAAAATCCAAAAAATATCCCAACTGGAATAAAAGGAGCAAGCATTAAGGATAATTTTAAATTTTCAAAATTTATAAAATTTAAAGGAATGTAAAAAATTAATTTAAAGATATTTAAGAAAAAAAAGTAGGTAATCCTTGTTCCTACATATTTTGTTTTTTCGAGACTTAAAGGAACTAAGTATACGCTAATAGGCGTTCCACCAGAGTGAGCACAAAACCCTGCAAATCCAGATGCAACCGACCAAAAACTTCCTTTGATTGTTGAAGTATTCTGTTTAATAATTTCTTTATTAATTTTAATGTAATAATTAAGTGTAAAAAAAAGTCCAATAAATCCAATTATTAATTTTAAGTGTCTTTCTTCAAAAAATGAAAATGTGTAAAAACCAATGATCGTTCCTAGTAAGCCAGCTGGAATCATAAATTTAAGATTTTCTTTACTAAAACTTTTTCGATACTTATAAAACGCTATCCAGTCCATTATTATCAGTAAAGGTAAACAAACTGCCAAAACCTGTGGTAAGGGCATGACAAGCAACATTAATGGTATTGCAATTAAAGCTAAAGAGCCAATTGCAGCCCCTTTAGCTATACCAAATAATATAATTGCCGGTCCAGCACATAAAAAAAAAGTAAGAGTTAGATCCATTAAATAAAACTAAAATTATTGAAACTATAGTGATTAAATTTTATTGATATTGATAGGCTTACCTTCAAGCCAAGTTGTTTCTTGTCCTTGGTAATGTTCTTTTTTCCATATAGGTGTTTTTTTCTTAATCTCCTCTATAATAAACCTTGAAAATTCATAAACTTGAGCTCGATGTTTACATGCAACAGCTATGATTACAGAAATACCACCAAGTGGAACATACCCTTTCGCGTGCTCTACAAAAGCTGCAGGATGTTCTAATTTTAACTTATTAATTGCATCTTCGTAAATTTCTTTAAAGCTTTTTTTAACCATAACGTCATGCGCATCATAGGTTATACCGGTAACGGTTTTATCATTATTATGATCTCTCACAGTACCTAAAAAATATAACGATGCACCGCATTTTTGAGATTCAATAAATTGTTGCGCTTTTTCGATTGTAATTTTTTCTTTACTATTGTCTATGACTTCACAATGAAACATTAACCCCCTCCAATTGGTGGAATAATTGCGATCGTTTGATTTTTATCTAACTTAAAATCATCATCTACAATCTCGTTAGCTTGTGAACTAAATGCTGATTTATTTACCATTTCTAGAAAATTTTTATTTTCTGGAAATTTTTTGTTAACAAAACCTTCAACTTTTTTTCTTAAATCTTTAATTTGGATATCTGACTCAAAGTCAAAATCTAAATAATCTTGCTTAGAAAATTCTCTGCATACACCAAATAATTCAAGTTTAATTTTCATAATCTATATATTCTACTTTTGCACCCTTTTTAATGAAATTAGATTTTTGATCAAGTACAAGCCAGCAATTTGCTTTAACTAAACTGCTTAATTTATAGGACTCTTGATCTGGAACAATTTTAATTCCTGATTTTGTAATTAACCCTCTTCTTAATTCTGTTAAATTTGGGTCCTTTTTATAGTTATGTGAAATTTTGTGACTTTTTATTTTTATTTTTAAATTTTGCATAGAAAGAATTAATGGAACAATTAAGAAATGGAAACCAACAATGGAAGAAATAGGATTTCCAGGTAGTCCAAAATAACAGTTATTATTTTTAGTAGCAAATAAAGTAGGTCTCCCAGGCTGCATACCAATTCTGTGAAATAAAATTTTGTATTTCTTTTGTTTCAAAAACTTTGGGAAATAGTCTTTGTGTCCAGCAGATACACCACCTGTTGAGAGGATAATTGAATTATTTAAATTTTTGATTTTCGAAAAAATTTTATCCATTGAATTTTTGTTGTCTTTTACGATACCCAGATACTCAAAATTAAAATTATAAACTTCTTTATAACTTTTTATATATTCAGGTATTGAATTAATTACTTTGTCATTAAATACGATTTTATCTGAAATTTCATCTCCTGAACAAAACAAAATTATATTAGGAGTATCATAAATGAGTGCACTTTCGTTACCAGAGGATTTAATCAATAATTTTTTTGCAGGTGTTATTTTTTGATTTTTTTTAATTAATAAATCATCCTTTTTAAAATCTGATCCTTTTAATCTAACATTATTAAATTTTTTAATTTTTATTGGTATTTCAATAAGTCCATCTATTACCTCGACTTGTTCATAAGGTAACATACAATCGTAGGGTGGAATAATTTTTCCACCTGTGCTTACGCGGTAACAAGTATTTTTTTCATATTTAATTTTTTTATTCTGACCAACCGCTAATTCTCCGTTTAATTTAAAATGACTATTGTTTTTTGTATCAGAAGATTTGAATACAAAACCATCTAACAAACTATTGTTAAATGATGGATTGTCTTTTTTGGCATAAATATTTTCAGAAAGAGTCTCATTTTTTAAATTTTTAATGAATTCTTTTTTTTTATTTATTTTTGATACTTGCAGTATTTTGTGAAGAGCTTCTTTGTATGAAGTCATGTTTATTTTAGATGAGATAGGAATTCAGGTACTCCATTTGGATTAATCCAAAGACCACTTTTACCACCCTGTTTTACTAAAAGCCTAATATCTTGAATTAATAAATCAGGATTAACAATTTTACTCAAATCATAAATAGTTATCAAAGCAGCATTCACACCCATGATTGCTTCCATTTCTACGCCTGTTTTCGCATTAGCTGATACTAAACAGTAAACATCTAATGCATAATTTTTTTCATCAAGAACAATTTTTGTTGAAGCATGATCGATTGGTAATGGATGACATAGTGGAATTAAATCACTCGTTCTTTTAACGCCTAAAACTGCAGCAACTTCCGCAAGTGTTATTGGATCTCCTTTTGGCATTTTTTGATTTTTAATTAGGGTGAAAACTTCACTTCCAACGATGATGGACCCTGTTGCAAGAGCCCTTCTTAATGTAATTTCCTTATCGGATACATCAATCATGTTAAATGATTTTTCTTGGAACAGCTCTTTAGTCCAATCTTTCAAATCTTCTTTTGTAACGATTTTTAGTTTCATTTTACCTTTTACACCTGTAATATTTTTTGAGTGCGGCAGCTGAATTTATTGAGGCAGATCTATTTAGCTTTTGAGGATTATCGTCCAGATATTTTACAAAGACCCTTATCCATTGCTCAGTTGAAATATTTTTTGGCGCACACATCCCATTCAATCTTGCTTGCTTCACTTCAGTAGTATTTTTTCCTGATTTAATATTATTCATTACCTCTACAAAAACAGAACTGTCAAACATTCCCTTGAAATACCATTGACACACCAAGTTTTTTGCTGATTTAACACGATCAAGTGCTTCTCCATTAAACTTTTTTATAGCGTGTTTGCAATATTCATACATCTTGATAGAGCTTTTTGTAGATGTTTTTGCCTCGGAAATGTTCGATTGGAACGTTAAAACAAGAATTACTAACAATATTTTTTTCAAATTATTATCCTCCAATGGAAGCCAAGTGAGGCGTAATTCCTGTGTTACCAAGCTCTAAGTAATGAGATTCTTTTTTAAATCTTAATTGCGTAAGTATCAATTCAAGCAATTCTGCTTTTTGACTGGCATTTTGTAAATATTTTCTAAGATCCGTTCCAGTATTACCAAATAAACAAAGTCTAAGCTCACCTTTTGCGGTTATTCTTAAACGATTACATGTTTTACAAAAATCTTTTGAGTAAGGAGCTATTACTCCAAATTTTCCATTAGATTTTTTATTTATATAATTTAATGCTGGACCATCATCTCTCGCTCTATCTATATTTTTCCAACCATTGGTTTCTAAATAATCTTTAAAAACTTTTGCACTTTGATGATATTTTTCAAAATACTTTAAACCATCACCTGTTTGCATTAATTCGATGTATCTAAAGTTAATTTTATTTTGATTAATAAAATCTGCCCAACGATCAAATTCACTTTTTGTATCATTTATATCTTTTAGTAAAACAGCATTAACTTTTATATTTTTAAATCCTTTATTTTGTAAAATCTCAATACCTTTTAATATTTCGGGAAGTCTGTCATGACCTGTTATTTCTTTAAATTTTTTTCTATCCAATGTATCGATACTTATGTTGATCCCATCAACTCCTGTATCAATTAAAGGTCCAGCTATTTTATCAAGTTTATAACCATTGGTAGTCACCACAAGTTTTTTTATGCCATCTTTTAATTTAATTAATTTCATCACATCAAAAAAATCTTTTCTTACCGTGGGTTCACCACCAGTCACTCTTATTTTCGAAACTCCTAAATCTGATAAGGCGCTAACAAGGTTTTCGATTTCATTAATATTTAAAAAACCCGGATGATTATTTGGTTTGAAATATCCATTTGGTAAGCAGTAACCACATTTAAAATTACAAACATCAGTGATTGATAATCTGATATATGGAAAGGTTCGACCGAATGTGTCCTTAAGTTTTTCCCCCATAGGTTTAAGGTACCTCTTTTTTTTCCAAATAACAAAGTGTTTTTGATTAATGATAGAGCACAATCATTGATTGAATTGCAATAATTAAGGGGTTTCACAAATTAAATTCTAGCGTAATATGATATTTAGATTAGGGGGAAAAAAATGTCTAAAAAAATCAATAAAATAAATTCTAGCAGAAGGAATTTCCTTGCGGGTTCAGCAACAGTTGCAGGAGCAGCTGCAGCAGTGTCAGTAATGCCAATTTCAATTGCTAGTGCCAATCATACTGAAAAAGGTGCAAGAGGTTTGCCTTCATGGACTGCTTGGAAAAAAAGGAGTGCATTAATTATTCACTCTGACAAAGGAATGGAAACACACCGTGCCGCTATTGGTAATAGTGTGATCACTCCTTTAAGACACGTTTACATAAGAAATAATATGCCAACAATGAGCGACGCTCAAATTGGTAATAGAAATAAGTGGAAGTTAAAAGTTGAAGGAGTTAAAAATCCTAAAACTTATACACTTTCACAATTAAAACAATTAGCACAAAAAACTGAAGCAACAATTCTTCAATGTTCTGGAAACGGAAGAGGATTTTTTGCCCATAAAGTAAGAGGTTCTCAGTGGGAGACAGGTGCTGCAGCTTGCTTGATTTGGACAGGTTGTCCAGTATCAGCAATTGTTAAAGATTGTGGAGGTTTAGCAAGTGGAGTTAAGTTCTTAACAGCTACTGGCGCTGATATGCCTAAACAATTAAATCCTAAAAAAGCTCTAGTTGAAAGATCAATTCCTGTTAAAGCACGAAAAGATGCTTTTGTTGCATGGGAAGTAAATGGAGTTAATATTCCAAATTCTCATGGTGGACCATTAAGAATGGTAACACCTGGTTACTTTGGTATTAATAATGTTAAGCACGTAGGAAAACTTGCTTTCACAGCTAAAGAGTCTAGCGTGAAATACATGAAATCAAGTTACAGAATTTCACCAATTGGAAAAAAAGGTTCACAGTATCCATCTTGTTGGGAAATGTCTGTTAAATCTTGGATCGTTTCTCCATTAAAGAGTGCCAAATCTGGAAACGTTGTTGTTTCTGGAGTTGCAATGGGTGGAACTAAAAAAGTTTCAAACATCAAAGTTTCAGTTGACGGTGGCAAGTCTTGGAAAAAAGCAAAATTTACAGGTCCTGATATGGGAAAATTTGCTTGGAGAAGATTTGTATTCGAAACTAAACTTAAACCAGGTAGTTACAAAATCGTAAGTAAAGCGTCTGCTGGCGGAAAGTCTCAACCAAAGTTGAGAATGGAAAACAGAAGAGGTTATGCGCATAACGGTTGGTTAGATCATGGTGTGGATATTAAAGTTTCGTAATATCTCAATAATAACTTTATTCATCGTTTCAATAACATCATCCCAATCATGGGGTGATGTTATGAAACAAGGTAAGGAAATATTTAATGAAAAAGCTGGTTGTGCTGCTTGCCATGTTCTTAAACATGCTGGATCGCAAGGAAACATCGGTCCAAATTTAGATTATTCAAAAGATTCACAAAATGTCGCATATGTTAAAGACATGGTTCAGAATGGCTTAGGTGTTATGCCTGCATTTGGTGCTGATGGAATATTAACCCCAGAAGAAGTTGATATTGTTTCAAAATATGTTGCAAAAGTTGCTGGAAAGTAGATATATAAACTTATGTTAGATACTTTAAATATGGGCGGATACGCAATATTTGTTTGGTCAGCTTACGCAATCGCTTTAGGTTTAGCATTCTTTTTATACAAGCGTTCAGTAAAACAATTGAAACAAGCAGAAAAACAAGCAAAAGACCTTGGTTTAATTACTGAAAAAGTTGAAGCAGCAGAAGTTTCTTTAGAAAAGCAATCAGCTTAATTTATCTTTTCTTTTTACCAATTTTTTTTGATTTGATCACATTATTCCTATTAGCAAACGGACCTAAACTTTTTTGTTCAAGTTTTGATAAACCGTCTTTATTATGAAGAAAGTCTCTCTCTTCGTCAGTAAGCTTTAATGCAGATCTATTTTTCATGCACTTAATTTAACAAATACAACTGCTAAAAAAAAATTAAATATTTGCTATTAGTCCCCAGATTGAGCGCAACTTTTAGTTGATAATAATTTTAAAAAACATTCTTGCAGCAACAAACAGAACCAAACCCGAGGTTATAAGTGCTAGAATTTTTGTTGGTAAAATTTTTATATTTAAAAAATTTCCAATTTGTCCACCAACCAACACAGCTAAAAGTAACGGCCAATAATTGAATAATTGTTCTAAGACTTGGTTTTTAGTGAGTTGCTCAACTA